>Ga0209394_1000624_pt1 | contig 26545 bp, 24 predicted proteins | sample JNZ201metaG_FD_184122 | JGI IMG/M metagenome (GOLD analysis project Ga0209394, IMG submission 184122) | Hot spring microbial communities from Jinze hot spring, China to study Microbial Dark Matter (Phase II) - JNZ 20120812A (SPAdes) (version 3) ... | reverse complement strand
GTAACGTACAGGTTAAAAACGCCGAGATAGGACTAGTCCATAACGTAGGCGGAGTCGGAATATACGCGAACGTAATAATCTTCAGGAGGTAGCCCGTAGCGGCTTCACCCAGCCGAAGCAATAGCCTGAAAGCCTCCTTCAAAAAGATCCTCCAAAACCTCCTACCAACCTCCAACCCTTCTTTACCTCCCTCCAAAACATCCCCATACTGCAGTATAGGCTTAATTCCCTCAGAATTTCGTTTTCCAAGCTTCCTACTATTCCAGCTTTAATTCATGCATCTACTTGTTGAGGTTTGTTCTTTTAAGTCCTACCGGATATTCTACCTTTAGAGCTTTGCGGCTTAATCCTTTATTGTCTGGGTCTCTTCTCTAATTTTATGTGCTTTGTGGCTCAACTCCTAACCCTACATCAATTCCACATGAGTTAACGTGAGGTGTTTAATGTAGGATTAATGAGAAGTATATAATTAAGCCGTAAAGCTCCTTCAGTTAAACCCTACGGCGATCATAACCCTTCTAAGAGTATGGTTAAGCATTAAGGCTTAACAACATCTACAGCGCAGTAAGGGTCTACGCCTCATCGATCACCCCACGTGCCCACCACCATAAAACCACCCCAGGCCACGTCACCCCTCATCGATCACCCTTATAAGCAGCGGAGCAGACCGGAGGTGATCGAAAACCTTTAAATACCGGCTTACATCAACTGAACTACGGTTGCAAAGAAAGAAATCCCAGTAAGGGAATTGAAAGTTCAAGTGCGAAGCGTAGCCTAAGCAGCTGCAGCCCCACGGTTGCAAAGAAAGAAATCCCAGTAAGGGAATTGAAAGCGCCAAAGTACTAGCAAGCTTAGAAGAGCTACAGAGAGAAGTTGCAAAGAAAGAAATCCCAGTAAGGGAATTGAAAGTCTTAAGCCTCCTTAGCTCGATGATGAAGGTGGTCGACGTTGCAAAGAAAGAAATCCCAGTAAGGGAATTGAAAGAATGGAAAAACCGCTCCTAAGTAATCGATGTATATCGGCTGTTGCAAAGAAAGAAATCCCAGTAAGGGAATTGAAAGCCCGTGCCGAACTCACTAGGCTTCGTTACAGGCGGAGAGTTGCAAAGAAAGAAATCCCAGTAAGGGAATTGAAAGATAAGGGTTGCCCAATCAATACTAAAGTCATGGAAGAGGGTTGCAAAGAAAGAAATCCCAGTAAGGGAATTGAAAGTACACGTCTCCGGGCAAAATAGCTAAAATAGACCTACCAAGTTGCAAAGAAAGAAATCCCAGTAAGGGAATTGAAAGAAATTATTATAGGAGACTACGATACCACGGCGATATCCTTTAGGTTGCAAAGAAAGAAATCCCAGTAAGGGAATTGAAAGATACCCTTCAAACCTTCAATGTAATCCCTAAGCCTAAACAGTTGCAAAGAAAGAAATCCCAGTAAGGGAATTGAAAGGCTTGAGTACCGTATCCAACGTCAGGCGATAAACATCGAAGTTGCAAAGAAAGAAATCCCAGTAAGGGAATTGAAAGCTAACAAGCACCTCCAACTCCTCCTTACTCGGAAAAGGCTCCGTTGCAAAGAAAGAAATCCCAGTAAGGGAATTGAAAGTTGAGGGGCCGAGCCTTGAGGACGCGCTTGTAGTTCTGGAGGTTGCAAAGAAAGAAATCCCAGTAAGGGAATTGAAAGATTATACACGCCCGTACCTCGTCGGTTTTAAGCCTAAGTGAGGAAGGCTTTTACCCTACTAAAGGGTAAAATGGAGAGGGTTGGGAAACGCTTAAGCCCGCTTTCGAGGCCGTTAAGGTGTTTACTGGATGCTGACGCGCGTCGTCTTAGATTTAACTTGTAAGGCTGAGGTTAAGGCTCAGGAGCGGTCCTTCACGGGCTTCCTGGTTAGGGGCTTGGTTTACGAGGTTCTTAAGTCCTTAAACGCTGACTACGCCGATAAGCTTCACTCTGGCCGATGGGTTAAGTACGCGCCCTTCTCCGTTACCCCTCCCTACACGTTGGAGGGGGGCGCCATAAAGGTTCTTAATAGGAGGGCTCCGGCAGGGGCTAGGTTCTTCATCGAGGTTAGGGGTCTTGAAGACGAGTTTTCACGCCGCTTCCTCGAGGGGTTGGTGAAGGGCTTCGAGGTCTTAAGGCTCGGTAAGGATGGCGTAGCCTCGGTGAACACGGTTTCGGTTAGCTCCACGAGCTTCAACGAGCTCGCTAAAGCCGAGGACGTAGGCGCCGACTCCTTCCTCGTAAGCTTCATCACCCCGACCTTCTTCAGGAAGGACGTTTTAACGGCTAACGTTAACCCTAAGCTTAAAAGCCTCGTTAAAGAGGCTAGACACTACCTCCTACCAGACCCCGTTAGCCTTTTCTCAAACCTCCACAACCTTTACTGCGCCTTCTCAAGGGATAAGCCTCCAAGCTCCTACAGGGATTGGCTCTCGGCCTACGGCCTCATAGTATCGGAGCACGCCATTAAAACCATCCGCGTTTACGAGCACCCTAAGAGGGGGTTGTTCGTAAGGGGGTTCGTAGGAAGGGTTAAGTTCGACTTCCTGAAGGACGTCTACGACAAGGAGGCGGCGAGGTGGACCTGGATCCTACTACGATTCGCCAAGTACAGTAACGTAGGCGGTGGTAGAACCGCCGGTTTAGGTGTGGTGGACTTTAAGCCGATCCTAAAGGAGGGTGAAAATTGAGCTTCACCGCGGACGCCTCCGAGGCCTTACTATCGGTTACAGACCTAAAGAACTACGTTTACTGCCCACGCACCGTTTACTTTCACAGGGTTTTACACTTAGAGCCGAGGCTCGAAGCCCAGCAGGATGAAAGCTTAAAGCAGCACGAAGCCTTGGAGGAGCGGGAGGTTAAACGTTTAGGGGCCGTCTTCTACGATCCTTCAATTAGGCGAGCGGAGAAAATGTTTAGGGTTCCTTTAACATCGAGCGTTTTAAGGCTCCAAGGCAGCGTAGACATGCTGATTAAAGCCGAAGCCGAATACATACCCGTAGACTTCAAGATGGCTAACTCCAACCGCGGGAAAATATGGCCCGACCACCGATACCAGCTGGTAGCCTACTCGTTAATGGTTGAGGAAGGGTTTAACGCCACGGTTCGAAGGGGCTTCGTTTACTACGTACCCGAAAAAGCGGCGTTACGCTTAGAGGTTACGCCTAGGCTTAAAGCCTTCGTTAAGCGGTTAGCTAATGATTTATGGAGCATGGTTAAACGGGGGGAACTACCTAAGGTCAGGGTTCCGCTTCGCCGCTGCTCAGGGGGCTGCGGCTTCCTATGGGTTTGCCGCCGGACGGGTTAAAGCTTTTAACGCCCCCACGAACTTAAGTATCACCCGATGTACTTCTTAACGGACTTGGAGCGAAAGCTCCTACGCTCCAAGATCCTCCCGTATACGCGTCAAAACCAGGTGGATGAGGGGTTAAGGGGTTGGAACTGGCATGAGGAGCCCTTACGCCCGTACTACGACGAGACACGCCTACCCATGTACGAGGTTAACTCTAAGTATTGCCCAACGGGTAGGGACGTGTACTTAATGCACGTGGAGGGCCGAAAGCCTAAGCTGGGCTTTAAGGTGGGCCTCGGCAAGCTAATTCACGGGGTGGTTTCCGACCAGTTAATATCGTTTATTGAGGGGCGCGAACTAAGCTTCGAGGATTGGTGGAAAAGGGTTAAATGGAATGAAATCCCCGGTGGCGACCCTGAAAGGATGAGGCCCTACGCCCACTCTGTTTGGAGCCACTTAAAAAGGCTTTACGAAGCTAGGTTAACCGAGGTATCGTTAAGGCAGCCCTACGCCCACCAAAGGGACCTCATAGCTTCAGCCGCGCCCTTCCTCATCGAGCATAAAATGTCGGGCTCGCTCCTAGGCTTAAGCGATTACATAAGCGTTGACTGCTACGACTACCTACACTGCATAATGTTCGACCTTAAGGTTGAGTTTGAAGAAGCTCTGCCATGGCATAGGCTTGCGCCCACGGGGTACGCCCTAGTCTTTGAAAGCCTGCACGAAGTCCCCATAGACGTTGGCTGCGTGGTTTACGTTAGGTTCCTGAAAAACGGGAAGTTAAGGGTGCAGAAAGACCTTTTCCCCATAACCAACGAGTTAAGGAACGAATGGGTAGCTGAAAGGGATAACAAGCTGGAGATAGTAGCTAAGGCTAAGGACCCCGGGAAGCCTCAACGCTCAGAATGCTATCCTGATTGCGGGTTTTACGGTTGCTGCTGGGGATGACGGGTAAAACCGTTCTCGTAATTAGGGGGTTCGGAACCTTCCTAGGGAGTACTGGTAGGAAGTTCGTGGTTAAGCGTAAAGGCGAAAAGCTCGAAGAAATACCGGTAAGCCAAGTAGACCTAGTCATGGTGGAAGGCCCCGGAGCAAGCGTATCGAGCGCAGCTCTTAAACTAGCGGTTAAACACGGCGTATTCGTCGTTTTATCCTCCTACAGGGGAACCCCCTACGGAGTTGTTACGCCCTCCGTTATGACCGGGTCGGTTCAAGTTCGCCGGCACCAATTCCTAGCCTACGCGGATAAGCGCGGAGTAGTTTTAGCGAAAGGCTTCGCCCTCGGAAAGCTTAGAAACCAGTTAAGCCTGCTTAAGCTATGGGCTAAGAATAAACGCCGAACCAACGTTAAGCTGGCCGAGAAGCTTCAATCAGCGGCTGAAGGAGTAAACTCCACCCTTCAACAGCTCTTGGGCTTCTCCGCGGATAAGCTGAACGGGTTTGTGCAGCAGAAAATCATGAGCTTGGAGGCCGAGGCCGCACGGTACTACTGGTCAGCACTTTCACAAGCATTACCCGCCGAGTGGGAGTTTAAGGGCAGAATTACCAGGGGTGCTACCGACCCCTTCAACGTACTACTTAACTACGGCTATAAGGCGGTACTATTCCCAGAGTGTTTTAGAGCAACCCTTTTAGCAGGCCTCGATCCCTACGCGGGCTACCTACACGCGGATAGGCCTGGAAAACCGTCGCTCGCCCTAGACTTAATGGAGGAGTTCCGCCAACACGTAGTCGATAGGTGCCTAATAGCCATGGCGGAGCTAAACGAAGTTAAGCCGAGCGAAGTGTTCGAGGAAGAGCATAACTTAAACAGTAGAACCATAGAGTTACTCCGCTTAAAGATTGGTGAAAGGCTGGAGTCCAAGGTAAGCGTAGGGGGCATAACCACGAGCGTTAAGAACGCCATCCTACACCAAGCGCGCCTCATAGCTAGGTTCCTGCAGGGTGAAGAGCAAACCTACCAACCATTATATTTCGGGTGGTAAAGGTGCGCTACATCGTTATATACGACGTAACGGATAACGACTTGAGAAATAAGCTCATTAAACTACTCACAGACTACGGGTTAGAGAGGATTCAATATAGCGCCTTTTTAGGAGAATTAAAACAACACAGTTTAAACAGTTTAACCACGGAAATTAAAAGGATCATGAATAAAAGCGGCGAATACGTATTAATACTCCCTGTTTGCGACCGATGCTTCACCTCCAAGAAAACCGTTGGAAAACCCAAGAAATACGCCCACATAGAGGAGGCCGGCCTCAAGCCCAGGGTTCAAGTATTTTAAGACGCACCCGAGAGGTTAAAGACGCAACGATTAAACCGGTGAAAAAACGTTAAGGCTTACCCACGCCACCTCCACGCCCGGTAAATCCAATACCACATCGATCACCCCATGTGCCCACCACCATAAAACCGCCCCGGGTTACATCGCGTACCATCGATCACCCTTATAAGCACTGGCGCAGACCGGAGGTGATCGAAAACCTTTAAATACCGGCCCACATCAACTGAACTACGGTTGCAAAGATAGAAATCCCAGTAAGGGAATTGAAAGCTTTTACATTAACCTCTTCAATCATTTTATACATTCTAAGTTGCAAAGATAGAAATCCCAGTAAGGGAATTGAAAGTATTGAAGAGGTGAAAACGTGAGCTACGAAGCTTACGTTTCAGTTGCAAAGATAGAAATCCCAGTAAGGGAATTGAAAGTAATGAGTATTCGGAGGTATTCGACAACGGAGCACTCCATCGTTGCAAAGATAGAAATCCCAGTAAGGGAATTGAAAGTATCACTCCAAGCCCTAGCCAAAAACTGTGCTATGGGAGTTGCAAAGATAGAAATCCCAGTAAGGGAATTGAAAGAGTAGTAATATTAGCGTGCTCCGCGTCAAGCAAATCAACTATCTGTTGCAAAGATAGAAATCCCAGTAAGGGAATTGAAAGCACTATCCTTCTCAGATAAAAGCTCATATATAACCTTCAATAGTTGCAAAGATAGAAATCCCAGTAAGGGAATTGAAAGACGTAATGGATAGAGAGGAGAAAAGACTATCAAGACGCATGAGTTGCAAAGATAGAAATCCCAGTAAGGGAATTGAAAGTATTATTTCCTCAAGGTCATGGGTGGCTCCGTGTTTTTCCGTTGCAAAGATAGAAATCCCAGTAAGGGAATTGAAAGTATTATTTCCTCAAGGTCATGGGTGGCTCCGTGTTTTTGTTGCAAAGATAGAAATCCCAGTAAGGGAATTGAAAGCCGTCTCTCCGTTAACCTTGTAAGGAATTTCATAGAACTGCGGTTGCAAAGATAGAAATCCCAGTAAGGGAATTGAAAGCCGTAGGTGTAGCTTAGCGAGCGCCTCGCGTACTCCACTAGTTGCAAAGATAGAAATCCCAGTAAGGGAATTGAAAGTCTCTATCTTCTCCTCGAGGCGGGTGAGGCGCTCCTCAGTTGCAAAGATAGAAATCCCAGTAAGGGAATTGAAAGTCTTCGCGGTTTCAGGCTCAACCAGTTCCGCCGCTGTAACGTTGCAAAGATAGAAATCCCAGTAAGGGAATTGAAAGTCCATTTTCTCTACCTCCTCCTTGCTCAGTAGATTTACCTCGTTGCAAAGATAGAAATCCCAGTAAGGGAATTGAAAGACGTAGTCGTAATCCATCGGGTTCACCGGCAACTGCTTCATAAGTTGCAAAGATAGAAATCCCAGTAAGGGAATTGAAAGACGTAAGCGGCCGATGGGATAAGCTCGAAGCTCATCAAGAGTTGCAAAGATAGAAATCCCAGTAAGGGAATTGAAAGACCTCGCAAATCACCGATGTTACCTTTAGTCTTCCATTCGTGTTGCAAAGATAGAAATCCCAGTAAGGGAATTGAAAGTAAGCCTCGCCTTCATCTCCACGTCCTCGGGCGGCGGGTTGCAAAGATAGAAATCCCAGTAAGGGAATTGAAAGGCCACTTCCACCCACCCCGATAAATAGAGTTATCTACGTTGCAAAGATAGAAATCCCAGTAAGGGAATTGAAAGAATGAAGGAATTACTACGTAGTAGGTTCCCGTGGCTTTCCCTCCGTTGCAAAGATAGAAATCCCAGTAAGGGAATTGAAAGTTGAGACTACTTTTTTACCCACTTGGTTTATTAGTACTCTGCGTTGCAAAGATAGAAATCCCAGTAAGGGAATTGAAAGATGTCCATATTGTAGCGCTTTAACCCTCAGGAGCTTCGCCTTCTTAAAGGCGGTATCAAATCGCTTTGCGGCTTAATTCCTAGCTCTATATTAACTCTACACGAGTTAACGCGAGGTGTTTAATGTAGGATTGGTGAGGTGCGCATAATTAAGCTACAAAGCTATCAAATGGTTTGAAATCTAACTCCGCGTAGGCTTGTGAATGCTTTTAAGTGGGGAAGGACCTGAGAAGCGTGCTGCTAATCCATTAACAATCCTGCAACCCTTTACAAGCCGCCCCCTCTATTTCAGGTCGTAGCCCCTCCTTGTACCTGAGCATTATAAGCTTCCTTACCTGCTTTTGTGCTTCTTCAAGTGTGGCTTTCTCCAACCTTACCTCTACGGCGTTACGCTCCAGCCCTGAGTGCGCTAGGAAGTTCCTATAGTCAAAGTTCTCTACGCCCGGTTCCCCTAATTTACTAGGTTGAAGGAGCTCGTTTAAGCTTCTCCAACCTTGTAGTTCTTCAGGTTTACTTTCCTTTACGCGTTCTTCTACCTCCTTAAGCTCGCGGCTTATCAGTATTTTAAACACCTCTAACTTGGAGAAGAACTTCTTTCTTACCTCGTGAAGGTCCTCTAAGCTTACCTCGCTTTTCCTAGGTAGGTTAACGGCCTTAGCCGTAGCGTAAGCCTTAACGAGCGCGTTAAAGTCCTTCGTGAAGGAAGTGTGCCTCTCAACTTTAAACACGTTTTCCTCGCTACATACCGATATGTAGCCCTCGTACACCTTGATGATGCGGTCTATAAATTCCTCCAACTTTTCCACTTCGGGATGGAAGGAGTAAAGCGCGAGGGGTAAGCCGTTGGCAACAGCTCCTAGGAACGCGTTTAACTCGTCAACGTTTAAGGCGCCGCGAATCAAACCCAATTTTTCCTCGGATAGCTTTTTACATTCCTGAGGGGCTAAGTTTAACGGGTCTAAGAACTTCTTATTATTGCTAATAGCCTCTTTACAGGGGTTGGGGGCCACTAACGAGTCCTCAACAACGTGGATCTGTAGTTCTTCACCCTCCTTCACGAAGGGTTCAGCGTTATACGCCTTAAACCTTACCTTACGCTCCTCCGGCTTTACCCCGCGTCCCTTGACCGCCATTACCCCAAGCAACTCTTTAACCGCCCTGTAGGTTAGCGTCGGCATGTAGTTTATGCCGTGGGTTAAGTCCAAGCATAAGGTGAAATCCTCCTCCTCAAGAGGTAAGCGCCTACTCAATTCAAGTAAAACGTAAGAGTAGAAGTCCGCCATCTCCCCCTTAAACTCACTATACTTGCCCTGGAGCCCACCGATGCGGAACCTACCAACGCCCGGGGCTACAATAACCTCGACGAGCTTCCCGTCAACTCCTAGATCGCCCTTAATGAAGCCTAAGAACCTATCCTTAACGCCCTCAACAAGCCCTCGGTAGGGGTTATCGCTAAGCTTAACGCTTCTAGTAAGCTCCTGCTCATCGGCAACTGTGTCGAGAACGATGATAAAGGCCTTCGAGGGTTTTACGACGTTGAGAAGCAAAGGCAATGAGGACCTACTCTTTAACCTCTCCCCATTAAGAACGTAGGTAACCTCCTTCCAGCCAAGCTCCTTTGAACCCGGCCCCCTCCAAGGATTACCCCAAGGCGCAACTAAAACACTACTACCCATAAATACCATCAACCTAAACGTAAAAGCCAAAACAAATAAAGTTAACGCCGCCTTAAGGAAACACGCCACCCAGCGCCCACATCGATCACCCCACGTACCACCAACCATAAAACCGCCCCGAGTTACATCGCGCACCATCGATCACCCTTATAAGCAGTAGAGCAGACCGGAGGTGATCGAAAACCTTTAAATACCGGCCCACATCAACTGAACTACGGTTGCAAAGATAGAAATCCCAGTAAGGGAATTGAAAGTGCACTTAAACCAGCCTCTAACGTCTTCATCAGGTTACCATGTTGCAAAGATAGAAATCCCAGTAAGGGAATTGAAAGAAGAGGTCGTTGATCGCTTTGCTGGCGTTGAACCTTGTATGTTGCAAAGATAGAAATCCCAGTAAGGGAATTGAAAGAGCCTTCACCACCCATTACCCTCGTCCCTACCGAGGCCGTTGCAAAGATAGAAATCCCAGTAAGGGAATTGAAAGGGACGCTTTAGAACCCACGGAACTTCAGCGAATAATAAGTTGCAAAGATAGAAATCCCAGTAAGGGAATTGAAAGCCGTCGAACCTGTAGGCTAAGGGGGAAACCTTCACGAAAAGCGTTGCAAAGATAGAAATCCCAGTAAGGGAATTGAAAGGCCGTAAGCCACATTCCCCTCTTCTCGCTTTCCTCCTCCAGGTTGCAAAGATAGAAATCCCAGTAAGGGAATTGAAAGATTTGAAGGCGTTAACTCCGCTAAGCTCCCACTTGGCCGTTGCAAAGATAGAAATCCCAGTAAGGGAATTGAAAGAAGTTCTGCAGTTGGCTATCCCCGCGTTCGTAGTGTTCGTTGTTGCAAAGATAGAAATCCCAGTAAGGGAATTGAAAGGAAAGAATCGTTGAAGCATCTGAGGAAGTTCTCGAAGGGTATTACGTTGCAAAGATAGAAATCCCAGTAAGGGAATTGAAAGGTTGTGGCTCAGGCTAAGGCCGAGGCTGCTAGGCGAAGTTGCAAAGATAGAAATCCCAGTAAGGGAATTGAAAGCGCCACATGGCTAGCTGAGATGGAGGTACCATTTCAAGTTGCGTTGCAAAGATAGAAATCCCAGTAAGGGAATTGAAAGTGCTGTTGATATTTCAAAGTGTTTATCATACCGTTTATGACGGTTGCAAAGATAGAAATCCCAGTAAGGGAATTGAAATCATAAGTATGGGGAAGAAGTGGTAGAAGCCCTCATAGCCCAGTTTCTTAAGTTGCAAAAGCAAAAATCCAAGTAAGGAAATTGAAGGTCACACTGTCGAGGGGTGTTAATGTGTAGAAGCTGCACCTAGCGTGGGGTGGTACGTAAACCGGAAGATTGTGGAAAACGTGGGGAAGGCCGTCAACCGAACGCGTGACCTGCCCGAAGTACCACTCAACGGACGTAAAACGCGACAAGGAGTTGGACCTATACTTCTGTAGGTTGTACGGCGAGGTCAGGCCCTAGGGTAACCCGTAGCTAGGTTGCGAAACTGAAAACCCGGTAAGGGGATCGGGAAGCCTGTTAGCGCGGTGTTTAAGCATCGTTTGAACTCCAGGGGAGGATGATAAGGTTATCCGCCTTTTGTAAATGGGGTTCGTTAAACTTATGAATTTTCAATCCGCTATGCGGACTAAGCTTTCCTTAAAGGAGGTTTCAAAGCTGAGCGCGCGTTGCCGTCTGAAGCCTTTAGTAACCCTGTAAAGCTTTAAATAGGTTGTACCCGCTCGTTGTCTTCGCCCCTATGCCCACCTCGGTAAGGGCTTTTTTAAGTAAAGACTTAGCTATTTTTAGGTCCTCATCATTTCTACCGGCTATTGGAAACGCGAAGGTCGTTCCGCGCTCAACGACGAGGAACGTCACCGGAACTGGTTTTGCTTTGTGCTCAGCGAATCTTATTTCCCCCTCTTCCACGGCCTCGGTGTAGTGCGGAGTAATTATTTCGGGGACGAGTAACCAGCCATCGTTTCCAGGGCCCTCCGGGTAAGCGTCAAAAAACGCTACAAAACCGCTCCACCCACCTTCGTTCGGCGCTAGGTTAATGCCCCTCTCTTCAAGTTCTTTTTTAACGCTCTCCTTAAGCTTGTCAAGGTCAACCCCTTTAACCACTTTTTCAACGTCCATTTCCCAATCGCTAACCCCTAAGAGGACTACGGCTTTAGCCAACGCCCTAACTTCATCCACGTCTTTGCCTAACGCCTCCCTTACCGCGTCCATAACTAGCGCTGGCTCGAAGAAAAGCCCATGAACGGCCCCCTTAACGGTGGAGCCAGGGTAGTAGGGAAGTTGGTAGAGGGGATCCCAGAACATCCCCACGTCGAATATGGCGGTCCACGGCGGTACTTGGACCCCGGCAATACCCCTCGTTACTAGCTTCGCCTTAACCTCCTCCACCTTCCAACCCCTCGGGAGGCTAGGTATTTTAGGCCACCTTACGTTACCCTCTTGAACCATGCGCTTAAGCTTCAAACATGTGAACTCCAGGGCGCTTCGCTTCGCTTTTAGCTTTTCCATGGAGCCTTCTAGGTAGCTTCTTAAAAGGAAGAACGCCCCCAAATGTAGGGAGGTGTTTGCCTTGGTGAGCTCGGTGAGTAACTCGCGTAAAGGTTTCTGGGTCACGGCCAAACCCCCTCGAAGCCGTATTGGTTTAGGTGTTTGCGGACCTTTTCAATAGCTGCCTTAACAATAGTTGCCTTAACCTTTTGCGAAAGGTCGCCCTTTTCAACTTTCGGCCAGTCAGAGCTGATAAGGGTTGTAGCTACCACGAGGGTCTTTTCCTTAAAGCTGCTTAATACCTTAAAAATTATCGGGCTCGCCCTTCTCAGCCCTTCCCCTTTTACACCTCTTATTCTCTGCCCTCTTGGGAGGCCTAATACCCAAGTTGGGTATTTCTCTTCCATTAGCTTAGAGGGTAACGGTTTAGGTTTAACCGCGTTCCTTTGCGCGCCCGCTGGCCTCGCCTGAGTGCATATGTTGCCGATGTGTTCTAGCGCGCTTGCCACGTCCTTTTCCCAGCATGCTAGGTAAATCTTGGACGCTGAACCCTTCTTTGCCATAGCGGGAACCCTTGGAAGTTCCCCCTCATAACCCTCTTCGCGTTCCATTACCTTCATGTTTTTCACTTTTTCCTTAACCGCGTTGTAGGTGAGGTCAATGGCGTTGCGTAGTTTGCTCTTAACTTCATTAAGATTAAAAACTTCGCCTTCTTTAAGCACCTCCTTCCATTCCTGAAGCTCGGGTAGCGGATCGCCCTCAATGGCTACTTTTAGGCTTCCGAAACCTCTACGCGAGATCTTACCTACCCCACCTAATAGTAAGCCGCATAGCAGCGTGGAAAGGCCCGACTTAACGTCGACCCCCTTGTAGGGGGTTACTACCTCGACAGAGAACCTGTATTGGTCGGAGAACGCTGTACAGGGCCTCTTCCAAGTAGATCGCGCCAGGGTTAAAGGTAACTTTTGACTCCCAAAGAACGCTGTACGGGGCCTCTTCCCTAGGCTTAGAAGCCTTATCCTCGGTACTTTGCTATACTTATCGGGTTGCGATAGGTCTATAACTTTTCCTTGTCCTTCCATCACTCTTAGCAGGAACTTTGATTGGTGTCCCCTCTCCTCCTTGATGCCGGCTGTACCCAGTAGGTCTTGAGCCACCTTCATGGCGGCCTCCACCTCGTCGAGGCCTTCGTCAAACGCGGCACCAGCCGCGAACGCCCTTAACCACCACCGCCACACCCCTCTAATCGACGTGGGTCGCGGTGGCTCTACCAGCTCGTCCCCATTCAGTTTACGCTTTACCTGTGTATCGTAACCCCCCATCGATGTTGGTGTTAGCGCGGTGAGGCTAAGTGTTAACCTCCTCATTTTTCCACCTTGGCCTCGCCAACCCTCTTGACTAGTTCAGCCACCCTTAAGGAGATGAACCTGTCATAGAGTAGTTCTGAAATTGCGCACTCGTCGCCGTGGTATTGCGTAGGCTTTAACATCGAACCCTTAAACGCGCCTCCATGTATGCGTTCATGTAGCTTAATGGCTTTTTTATAGGACTCTTCATCCCCATGGGAAAGGAAGGCGATATCCCTAAGGCCTGACAGCACTAAGCCTATGTAAAGCTTGGCTGCGCTAACGCGTTCATTAATTTTACCCTCTCTACTTTCGAGGTAGTCTAGCCCCCTCTTGAAATACTCTTTAAGAGGCGGCAAGGCCGCCCACCTCCACAATCCTAAGCAAGCCCCTTCCCACCGTGAAGTCACCCCCTAAAATAAGCGCCTTATCGGATAGCAGTATTTGGACTACGTCGCTCGGTTTAAGCGCCACCTTAACCTTATAGTCCTTGCTTAAGCTTAAGTCGAAGTTAACCGAGTACGCCTTCGTCAGCCGCTCGTATATTTCCATCAATCGTTTATACGCCTCGCTCCGTTCCTCCTCGCTTTTAAACGAGAGTTCAAGGCGTAGCCTACCCTCCCAAGCGATGAATATTGACGTGTTGAGTATGGTGTGGCGCGGTAGTGCTTCTTCGCGCCAAGGACCCTCTTTAACGGACTTCTTCTCGTAATCTAGGCGTACCCGAGGTTGTACGAGTAGCGCGTGGTCTAAGACGTACGAAGCCGCGTCATCGCTTAGAACCGCTACGTGCTTACAGACCTCGAGCGGAGTGCTCTTCACCAACTGTTGGATGCGCTCCGCGAAGTCGTTCACGGCTTCATCCCTCTTCGGCTTAAACCATACTAGTGGGTGAAGGTAAAGGAGCTCCTGTTTACCGACGAGTTCGCTATTCTCCTCGATAACCGCTACGCGGCCGTCCGCTGGCTGAGCACTCGCCAAGGAGTTCGCTACCTCCGCTAGCTTCGGCGCTAAGCCCTTCACGCGCTTGGCGAACTTGTTCAACATGAAGGGGCACGTGGCAAAGGCGTGGACGCCGTAAAGGGATGGAACCGGGAGAAGTAAGATGTGCGCGTCCAACACGTTAAAGGAGCCAGCTCCTCCTCCACGCTCCCCGGGCGAGGAGCCGAAGACCATTGACTTCGCGAGGTCGTAGTTTTTTTCGCTTACTCCAAGCGTGTAGAAGAGCTTTTGAGCAAACGCGCCTTTAAGCTCGCTCCCCTTAATTAAGGGGAAGCCCGTTACCACGTCCCTCTGAATCGGTATGTCGACGAACTGAGTGGCTGGCGCTGCGCCAGCGTGAATTGGAGTCTCAGCCATTATTAAGAAGGGGAGCTCAAGCTGGTAAGGTCCCCCCACCATTAGGGGCCGCCTCCAAACTCGCCGACAACCACGTGCTTAAAGGCTATTGCTATCCTCGAGAGCTCGTTCATCACGTAGGCCTTAACCGAGGGCCTGTCGAACTCCGTCGCCAACTTCACGACGGCGTTCAACGAGTCCTCCTCGTAATCCTCCCTTGGTATAAGCCCCCTCCTCACTAACCAACTAACGTAGCACTCGTATAGAATGGAGTGAGCGTACTCTTCAACGCGTACATCGTCGAGCTTAACCTCACTTACTCCTTCAAGCCCTTTCCCAAGCTCCTTCCTAACCTTCCAGCTTGATTTAGACGCCATGAACATCAACGTTGGTAGAACGCCGTCCCTCTCCAAGTATGAGGCGAAACGCTCGGCGTAACTTCTAACCCTTTCAATTAACTCGTTTGAGTTTATCTTCTTTAAAAGCTCAACGTACTTCCACGCGGTATTGTACGCGTCAGCTAGAAGGTCTTTACTCATGGGCCTACCACCCTCACGTAGATTAAGCCCCTCCCTACGCTTTCCTTTCCCCCGATGAACATGCGCCTGCCGTTTATCTCGCTTAAAAACTCTCTAAACTTGTTAACTTCGCTGGCCTGCTCGCTCGTCATGCGGCGGGGGTGGAAGTAAACCTCGCAGAAGAGGATGGACATCGCCGGTAGGTACTCCTCCGACCATAACGCTCTCCCCCTAACGGTTTTCGTCTCGCGCGTTAACCCTATGCGGGTCGCTACTTCAAGCCCCCTCTTAGTTAAGTACTTAAAGTCGTCGTCCCTGACGACCGCTAAGCGGCGCTTAAACTTAGCCTTGAGGTATTCGTCGTCGAAGGCTACTAGGTTTAACAGGTTATTCGCAAACACCGTTACCTTCTCGTTAGATTTAGGTGTAAGTTCCGCTTCATCCATTAAGATAAGCTTATTGTCAACCACGTTTTCGGAGTCCTGCGGGATAAGTGCTTCTCCCTCTTTCACCTCGACTTTTATTAAGTCTTCAGGAACGGGGTTGCTTACCTTGACGCCTACGTAGTCAAGCCTATTGATGGCCCTTCTAAGCTCCCATAAGCACCAAGGGCTTGTTACCCAGCAGAAGAGGCCAACTAACGACCTCACGGGCATTGCTAGTAGCTTCGCGTCCGAGAATGAAAGGTGACCCGCGGTAAGCGGTACGCCGCGCTCCGGGGACGGGCCGAAGAGCTCCTCAGCCAAGCTTTCCTTCCCTCTAAGCTCGAGGAACGACCTAAAAGTACCCCTCACGCTTCCCGACTGCCCTATGGGTAAATCGGTTTTAGAGCTCCTCTGTATTGGGAGGTCGACGAGCCCGATGGCGCGGCCCGTCCCGAAGTGGGTTGGCTCCTCGCACCCTATCACTATTAACGCTCCGCTCGCGAAAAGAGGATGCGACAACACCTACACCCAGACCGGTTAAAGCTTAGACGGGGGAATATTAACGGGTACACCTTATTAAAACTTAGGGATGGGTAGCGCCGTTCCGTAGCCTATCACCCCCCACTCCCCCACGTTCTCGGAGATTACGGGCTTAATGACCCCTTCGACCACCTCGAGCCGGTTAAGCTCCCTCTTTAACCTGTAGCGGTAAACGGCTCCGGCTGGAGCAGCGAAGTACATGGCCGTTGGCGATCGCAGTGCCGAATCCCACCCGCTAGCTTCAACGGGCTTACTTAGAGCCGCGCCTACGAGCTCAACGTCATCCGTTGGGAACCCCTTCGGAAGCGGAGCGGGCTTCCATACGCTCCTCCCGCCCTCAAGGAATATGGCTGGTGTAAGCAGAACTAGGTCGAAGTAGCGGTCCTTAGCTATCCTGTCGGCTGCAACTTCTAAGTCCATCTGGGTTAACGATTTATAGTAGCCGCCCAGGTCCATGGAGCTCTTTAGCTCCGCCTCAACGAGGCCGCCCTTACCGCCCACTTTAAGCAGCCTTAACTTGGCTATGGCGCTCTTCAGCTCATCGCTCTTAACGGATATGAACTCGAGCAGGCTGTACCCGCGCGCTAAGGAGACCCGCTGGGCCTGGTGGAAGTAGCGCGGTACCACGTTCTTCGTTTGCTCCCTAAGGTAGAGGCCGGCTCTAAGCTCCCTCGCGCATATCTCGCTAAGCTCCTTCACGAGGCCGTTGAGCCCACCTTTTAGGGGCTGGGTAACCGCCTTCAGGCTCATTACGTGGTTTCTGAGCAGCTTCGCCACCCTCCCGCACCCACCGTGAACGAGCAGAGGCCCGTGATCCCCCCACTTAAGCTGGAAGACCTCGCCCCCGCACTCGTAGTGCTCGCACTTAGCGTAATCGAGCCTCGCCGGCGCGTAAAGGTCGCCCCCGAGGATTAAGGGGCCGTGGAAGGTAGCGTGCTCCTTCAGGCGGTTTAAAACGTTCTTAAAGTCGCCGGCGTCAATGAGCCCCCTAAGCCTTAGCTCAGCTACGAAGGCCAGTGCAATGGTGCTTGGAGGCGGCAGTAAGTAGGTTTCAGCGTAACCTCCAACCCTAAACGGCCTCGTCCTTCTAAACATTAGGGGGTCGACAGGGTTTAACTCCACGCTTAGCACCGTGGTCACGTCAACCCCACCTTAAAGCGCTCTGGCTCGCAGAGGGCGTGCTCGTACGCGCGCTCAGCGATCATCGACCCGTCGATCAAGGACTTGATGCCCTCAATAACCCCCCTACCCTTAAGCTTCACGCCCAACCGCCTCTTAACGCCCTCTCTACACTTCTCTAATCTCGCACCGAGCTGCTTCAGCCTATCGTGGATTGAGCCGGCTAGTTCAACCTCCTTAACCCGAACCCCCCTTAACCTTATGTGCCTAATGAGGGCCTTCCTCACCACCGCCATTAAGGGCTCCAGCTCAACCCCCCCTAAACGCGTAACCCCTTCCTCCACCTCGTAGAGGAGTCGACGGCTTATTTCAACGCCCCTCAAATCCCCAAGGCCCCCCCTCGTAAGGGCTCCGAGCTGCTCAGCTAGGATCGGCGGGCTAAAGAACTCCCTCTCAGGCTCCGCGCAGAGTAGCCTACTTAAAACGTCGTTCCTCGCGTTAATCCAGCTTACGCCAACCCACGCTACATCCCCCTCCTTACGGAGGCCCACGAAGCGCCGCAATGAATCGGGGTTTTCAGGGTCCCAAGGCTCGAACCAGTGGAGGGAGGTACTCATTAAGGTGATGGGCCCAGCCCTGCCATAGAACTCGGCTTTTAAGGCGCCCTTACCGTTGGCAAAGCCCCTCCCAACCTTGGGTGCCTCCTTCAACAGCTCTAACTCGGGCGTACTTTCCTTGGCACCCTCGGCCAGCTCTAACGCCCTTTCAACAGCTGCCGCTAGGTGGTGCATGTAGTGAACGAAGACGAGCCCGACCGAGCATGAGGCCCTATGCCCCATCCCTAAGGTTACGTAGCCCAGCCTATTATCCCACTCCCTGCTAAACTCTTCGGAAAGGCGTTGCGCAACGCTTAACGCTCCTTCAGGTGGTAAGAGGGCTAACGCGTCGTCCCCTCCCGAGTACACTAAAACCCCTAAGTTCTGCTCAACCACCGACCGCGCAATAACCCTCGCGTAGTGTATTAACGCGCGGCTGATTTCAACGTGGGCGGCGGGGCTAAGGGGCCTTACTTTATCCGCGAGCGTAGCGTACTCCTTCTTAAACTCCTCGCGCACTTCGCTCGGTATCGACGTCGCGAAGGTAGGTAGCCTATCGCCTAGGAGCCACCCACCCATGTAGTCGCCGTCCAGCTTTAGAACCGCGAAGGTATCCCCAACCCCCACGGCCCAGGGCCTTAGCTGAAGCCGATCCCCCTTAAGCCCGGCCCCCTTCAACCCTTTAACGGCGTCCTTAACGACCTTCACCACCTCCTCCACGAGCTCCTTAGCCTTCTTGACCAGCTCCCTTCGTTGAGGGGTCTCCCCAACCCTGATTAAGTACCTGTCGTACGTGTCCGGGTCTAAGTACTCGCCGCAAAGCCCTAGGAGCCAGAGTAGGTTTGTTAAGCCCGACGTTTCACGCTTCTCCTTCAACCTGTTAATCTCCTTAGTTATCGCTGGCGGCTGATTGACCATGTAGGCCTCGTATAGTTCAAGCCGGTTAATTACGTTGATTAACCCTTCAGCTAGCTTATCAAGCTTTTTAAGCTCGTCCACGGAAAGATGTTTACCCTCTATTAACCGAATTAGGGTGTGCTTAAAGTTGGCCGCCGCGAAGTCCGAAGTCGACGGAAAACCCAAATACCCTTTTGCTACTCCCCCCTTCCCACCTAGGTACTCCTCCGTTACCTCCTTGCCTAGTGGCTCAGGCAACCCGACAACTCTGGATAGAACCCCTTTAAACACCTCTTCATCGAAGTGTAGTAGCCTCTTAATTAAGCATACGGAGCACAGGTACTCCCCCTGATCCTCAGCTTCATCCCACTCGATAACCCCGCGCTTGTGCTTGTTGAGCTCCTTCCACGCCTCCTTCCTGAGGAATAAGGGGTTTTTAAGGCCGCAAATACTGCAGCGCTCCTTTATCTCAGCCCTGTCGAGTTCCTCAAGGGGGCTGGGTTCAGCTTCAACCTCGAACCCATGCCTTAATGAGGCTATTTTAGCGCTGTTTACGCTAAATACGGCGCTGTACACGATCGACGGGCGCGGAGGGTAACCTATCCTCTTCCCCTTGTACTGATTAAACAAGGTGTCGAGTAGGGAGCGGAGTAACTCGTAGAGCTTCCTCGGTATGAACTCCTCATTCTTGGTTAAGAAGTCCATTAACTCATCGCTGGTTCGCGGGAACTCCGTGTGCACGATGCGTACTGGCCCGATGGGGGGCTCCTTTACCTGTCGCTCCCAACGGCGCCTTACGTTATCGTCAGTGTAGGGCTTTAGCCCCGGTAAGCTTTCTAAACGGCTCCATACTATGTCGCATATTTGCCTCCACGCCTCCTTCACACCCCGTGTTAAACGCTGCCTTACCTCTCCGACTAAGTGGTTGGGGGAGAGGATGACGGACGTAGGAGGTATTAACGAGAGTAGAAGGTCGTTGTAGCCGTTCGCTCCCTCCTCCCACCACAACTTGTAGAGCTTCTTAAACAGGCCGACGTCGCCCCCCGCCGCTTTACCCGCTATCCACGCGTCAACGAAGGGGGCGCCCTTTAAGTAGGGGAAGACAACAGCGTCAGGCCCTATTAGCTCGCAGACCTCGCGAAGAGAAGACCAGCTAAGGAGGCTAACCAGCCAGCTACCGCTCCATAGGTCGCCTGTTTTCCTAGCCCTCGAAATAAACGGTTGCACCCCTCCAACATCGAAGGAGACGAGGGAAGCCTCCAGTACCCCCTTAGGCTGGCCTGTGCAACATGGAGCAAGCATGCTCGTGGACTCCAAATGCTCAAAAACAGTATGCGTCGGCATCCGCGTATCAGCTGGCGGAGGGATAAGCCACCGAGCCCTCCCCCCCAAGTGCTCTTGAGCACACTTTCGCCACAGATGTTCAAGGCCCCTCCACACCATTAAGTAGACGGTCTTAGCCCCTTCAACCCCCTCCCGAGGCTTAAGCATGCTAAGGTAGCCCGCCAAATGCCCCTTAAGCCTTTGAGCTAACTCATTAAACCCGCCTAAGTCACGCGTTAAACTTAACTCCCCGTTCAGCTCCAGCCCTGAAAGAGGGTGGATGAACGTTACCTTCCCCACCTGCTTCCCTAGCCTCTCAACTAGGTCGGCTATTGGCCTTTCAACAGAGCTAGAGTTATAGTCGGCAAACCTTAACGCTTCAACCTCCGAGCCCGTTAACCCCTCATGGTGACCCTCAACAAGCGCTCCCACACTGCTCGTGCCAACCCTCAACTCCTTAAGCTCATTAGGTAAACTATTCGCAGCGTACTCTGCATGCTTAGGTACTATCCACGGCTTAAAAGGGGGGTCGTGAAGCAAAGCCGCTACCTTCAGGTTCCAAAAGTCCGCCCCATCAGGATTCTTAAAGCTAAGGTCCTCCTTCACAATAAGTAGGTTTGAAGTCGACACTTATTAAGATAGCGGCTAAAGTGTCGGACGCGGCAACTTAAGGTGTAGGGCCTTGAATAGTCAAATGGGTTTTAAAGGTTTAGCTTGGGCACTGAAAAATCTAAGGGATGCCGAAAAGTTCGAAAACCAGTTTTCAATAAACCCAAACTACTATCTCGCGGTCATAGGAAAACCTAAGTTGCCACGTCCAAAGTGTCTCTAACGTCGCCATCGTCCATCGTCGTTAATTTAGCTTTGTGGCTTAATTATGTACCCCTCACTAATCCTACATTAAACACCTCACGTTAACTCATGTGGAGTTGATGTAGGGCTAGGAATTAAGCCACAAAGCATTAATTTATTTCTTTCTTTGCAACTAATGAGGTGATAGCTGAAAGCCTAAACGTCAATGCAGTCTTTCAATTCCCTTACTGGGATTTCTTTCTTTGCAACCTATTGGACGAAGTGTATAGGATGCGGAAAGAGCTCGGCTACTTTCAATTCCCTTACTGGGATTTCTTTCTTTACAACGTATTAAGCGCGCTTATCGAGGCCCTTTCTCCCGCGGTGGACTTTCAATTCCCTTACTGGGATTTCTTTCTTTACAACTTTTTCGATACTGAAACATGGGAGTCATATAATGAAAGTAACTTTCAATTCCCTTACTGGGATTTCTTTCTTTACAACCCTGGTTTCAAGGCTGAACTGCTTAGCCTACCTAACCTTTCAATTCCCTTACTGGGATTTCTTTCTTTACAACGGTTGGAAACATGAACGAAGCGAACCCCTCAAAAATAACTTTCAATTCCCTTACTGGGATTTCTTTCTTTACAACGGAGAATGCGTAGGATATGGTTCAACAAGCATTATTCTCTTTCAATTCCCTTACTGGGATTTCTTTCTTTACAACAGAGGCTTAAGGAGGCTTTGGAGAAAAACCTTTTTCCGTTTGACATGCTTTCAATTCCCTTACTGGGATTTCTTTCTTTACAACAACCCGGCTAACACCGCCATCTACCTCCACTTGACGTCCGACTTTCAATTCCCTTACTGGGATTTCTTTCTTTACAACCCACCCATGCCAGCCGGAGAGATCAGGCGTGTACGTTGCACGGGTTCTTTCAATTCCCTTACTGGGATTTCTTTCTTTACAACCGTAGTTCAGTTGATGTGGGCCGGTATTTAAGGGTTTTCGATCACCTCCGGTCTGCGTCAGTGCTTATAAGGGTGATCGATGGTGGGTGATGTAACCCGGGGTGGTTTTATGGTTGGTGGTACGTGGGGTGATCGATGTGGCCTCCTTGCTTAAGGCTTGTTTTCCGCGTTGAAGCTTCGTCGCGTTAGTGTTCAAGTAGCTTTTTTACCCATTCCCTTACCGTTACGTTTCCTCCTTCCTCTTTTAGTAGCCCTTTTTCCTCTAGTTCTGCTAGGTTTAGGCCTTTGAATGTTAGTAGCTCCCTGGCGTGGTGTTTGGGTAGTGGTAGGAGTAGTGGTTTTAGGGCTTCTCGGTAGCTGGGGTTAACGGTTAGTGGTGGTAGGGGTATGGTTACGACCTCCTTAAAGGCTTCGTGAACGTAGTATGCTTGATCGGCCCCTGCGAGCATTGAGGCTACTACTAGGAGCGTTGCCTCGGGTTTAAAGCCGGCCGTGGCGTTAACGAATACCCTTAAGCCCTGCTCCTTCTTAGCCTTCACCATTCGCACCACCTTGTCTACGACTTCGAGGAGCGCTACGTCGAAGAAGTCTACGCCTCTACCTAGGCCCTTCAGCTTTATCGGCTGCTGGGCCTTGAAGCCCCTTCCCTTAAGGTGGTGGTATAGTACGTGTGAGCATAGCCAGCCTGTTCCCGTTTCCGTTGAGTATAGGTAGGCTTCAACCTGGTTCGGCCTCTGCATGTTTAACTCCATGAACCTGTAGAGCGCGTTAAGCTCGGCGCTGGCCTCCTTAGGGGCTTTGTCAACGTAGCTTAATAGCTTCTCGAAGGCCTCGTTACCCCTGTAAGCTAAGGATTCGGCGAGGCGCTGCCTTTCATCGTCGGGGTTCATGAGGTGCCAATCCTTCATACCTCGCTTCTCAACGAAGGCTTGCTCCTCCTTTAGTGAGGCGAAGTTTCTAAGGATTGAGGTGCCCACGGTTATTAAGTGCGCGTACAAGGTTAACCCCCTTTAACCGTTAAGGCCGCTGCTTCTAAAGGTTGCTTTCCTCGCTGCGCGTTAGCTCTAAGAGCCTCCTTAGAATTAATAAGGCGTTAAAGGAGTCCTCCGCGTTGTAGAAGGCTCCGAGTAGGTTTCCTTCCTTAAGGAAGGACTCAAAGGCTGAGTACACGTTTCCTCCTGAAACCCCCTCAATAACTCTCCGTATGCCTAAGTGGTTTTCAACGTTTTTAAGGCTGTAACTCCTTAGAAGTAAGAGCTTCTTCACCGCCTTGTATAGGTCTAAGTGTTTAAACCTGCTTAACTCCGCTTCGAGGTTTAACCCGTAGAGTGAGGCTCTGTAGTTTAGGTAGGGTAGGTCGAACCTGCTGCCGTTGTAGGTGATGAGTACGACTTCTTCGTTGAAGAGCCCTAGTAGGCTTGCTAAGAGCTTGAGGAGCTCCCCTTCCCTTTCGGGCGGGGCGATGAGGGTCGTTATCGCGGTTCCCCTTCTAACGTCTAAATGCTTAGAGGCCGTTAAAGTAGCGATGACAATCGGGTCCTCCATCTCGTAGGGGAAGCCGTTGGGGCTATGGGTTTCGACGTCTAAGCTTAAGAGTTTAAAGCCTTTCCACTCGCGCATATTTTCACCCCTACGCGTAAAGGGGGGCTGGGTACGTATGTTAACTATACCTCGAACAAGTTCGACAGGTTATGAGGGGGTCGTGGAACTAAAGCCTTAATAGAAGAGCACCCTATACCTAGTGGGTTAGGGGTTGGAGGTTCCACCCGACTACTTCAGGGTTCTTTCGGCTCGGCGTAGGTACGTGAAGCAACTCGTTAAGTACTTGGCCGAGGCCCGTGGAGAGGCTAAGTTTACGGACCTGTTAAAGGCCCTTGGTAACCCTCCTAAATCTACGCTTTCAAACAATTTGGACGTGTTAATTAGGTTGGGGGTCGCGGAGAGGAGGGGTAGGGGGCTTATTAGGCTTAGGTTTAAAACGCCTTTATGCTTAATAGCTAACGCCGACGTACCGGCGGCTTACCTAGGCCTACTGGGTTTAAGGGATCAGAGGAGGGTTTCGGAAACCGAAACCGCTGTTAAACTGCTTGAAGGTGAGGGCTGGAAAATCGAGAAGGTGAAGGTGGTAACCACGCTTGAAGCAGCGGGCTCCTGGAGGAACTACATACCGAGCCGGCTGCAGTCAAGAATAGAGTGGCATACCTTAGCCGGGGACGTGCTGGATAACATACAGTTGATTGAGCAGCAGGTGGAGCCGATCTTAACGGGGTTAATGAAGGAGTACACGGTCATAGTGGACTGCACCTCGGGAACGAGGCCGGCGGGCATAGCATACTATAGGCTAGCGAGTAAGTGGAGTACGCCGTTAATCTACGTGTACGAGCAGCGGCAAAAACTCGCGTGGCTAATCTCAAGGGAAGACCTAAAACAGCGAATACCAATAACTTAGCGTAAAGGGCTTAACCGCAAGGGTTAATGAGCCCATTTAGAGGGGGAAGCTTCTTAAAGGTTACCGTTCCGCTTACCAAGGGAAGCCTAAAGCTATTTCATCCACGGGCTTACCGAGCCAAAGCTTTGGAGGGGCTTCAAAGGCTGAAGGAAAAATACAATGGAAGGCTTAAGGAGCTCGAGGGAAAGATTTAGGCTTACTTCCGGGCTTAAAGGCCCCTCCTTACGAAACGCTTTTCTAACAAGATTAAGAGTATCTTCAAGGTTTAAGTATGGCTTCAGTATCCCTGTTGGCGTTAGCGTCGCGCGTGCATCGGGAAGATCGTTGGGGGAAGCTCTACGTTAACCTCTTGAGTTTTCTCAAGGCGCTTGGCGTTAAGGTTAAACCGTTAGGTGTAGTCACGGGCTTAACGCCGGTTAAACGTTGGCCAGGGCTTCAAAGCAGAATTGCTAAAAACCCCCGTCCACTTCTTTTAGTTCATTTAACCGGGGGTACGTCAAGGGTAGCTGTTGAAGCTGCTAAATGGTCTAATCAACCCTTCGTTCTTTTGGCTCACAACCAGCAAAACTCTTTACCATCAGCTTTAGAGGCTAAAGTTAAGCTTGAAGCCTTAGGGTTAAAGCCTAAGCTATTCTTAATGGGGTCGTTAGGCTCGGGTAAAGCCGTAAAGCTAACCGTACCTCGCCCTAGAAAGGTTTTTAAGGGGTCCATGGCGATTATAGGCCCTGTCCGCCCCTTCGATATTGCGCCGCCAGCCTTATTAGCTAGCAGAGCCCTCGTTAAGGTGGTTTACGTAAGTTATCGAAGCTTAATGAGGGCCTATAAGCTAACCATTGTAGGTGATGAGGGCCTTAAGGCGTTTAAACTTAGCCCTGGTTTAACGGTTGAAGTGCCTGATGAGGAGTTGAAGCGTAGCTTAAGACTATGCTTAGCGGTTAAAGAGGTTTTACGCAAGGTTAAATGCTCCGCTTTTACCTTTGACTGCTTCAGCTTCCTTCAACGGTCAGGTATAACCCCGTGCTTAACCATATCGATCCTAGGATCGGAAGGTTACGTAGGCGTTTGCGAGGCCGACGTTCAAGCGTCAACGGCTATGCTAATAGCTAGTCAAGCAGGTTTAAGGCCTTGCTTCATGGCTAACATCGCGTCAGCCGATACCAAGCTTAACACCTTAACCTTAGCCCATTGCACCGCGGCACGCGTGTTAGCTAAACCAGGAGGAACCGTTAAGTTACTACCACATTTTGAGTCTCAACGTAGTGTAAGTTTAGAGGTGCCCATAGAGGGTGGGCCGGTAACGCTTATAGGCGTATCCCCATCCCTAAGCAGCGTGTTAATGGTGGAGGGCGAAGTTATAAGGTCCTCCTTAGGGATACCTACCCTATGCCGTACCCAGGTTGAAGTTAAGGTTAGCCGCGATGTTGAAGGCTTACTCCATTGGTGGGTAGGGGGCCACGTGGTGCTGGTTAAAAACCATGTAGCGCGCACACTTACTGAAAGCTTTAAACTAAGAGGGTTTCAAGCTGTAAGGCACCTTGTAAAGCGCAATCCGCATAAGCCGCGAAGGGCTAAGCTCCGATAGCTTTTTCCATACGGCAACCCGCTTTAGAGGTGGACGCATCGAGTTTTAAGAGGGCGACTCAATGAATGCCTGCCCTAGGTGTGGAACCTTAACGGCGGTTACGGTTCGAGGGGAGCATGGGTAGCTACCTTTTTAAAAGTGTAAACGCACCGTGGAGGGGGCGCCGAGAAAGAATACGAAGAGGGGGGCTGCGCATGCGTAAGGGAGGTAAGCTAAGTTCAAAGCTGAACTTTGAACTATTAACGCGGATTACCGAGTTAATTAAGGAGATGGACGTTTACGTGGAAGCCGTAATCGTTGAGGGGGCACACGATGAAATAACCCTAAGGACGTTAGGCTTTAAACGGCCCATAATTAAATACGCGGCTTTAAAAGTTAATGAGGCTGAGCTCGTTACTAACATAGCGGATAAATACGCTGACCGCGTTATTGCGGTACTAACCGATTTTGATTCCAACGGAGAGGCTACATGTAAACGGTTAACAGCCAAGCTTCAAAGCCTAGGCGTTAAGGTTGACTCCTTCTATAGGAGGAGGCTAAAGGACCTACTTAGACCTATAGGTATAAACGCGATAGAGTCTATATACTCACTTAAAAGGAGGTGCTATAAACAACTCTAGCTAACCAATAAAGCCTAAGCAAGGAGCGCCTAACGTCATCGGTTAAAGCGTTTTACCAGCCTTAAGCATATTGATTGAAGCACCATGGTTGCCTAACACCCTTACCGTTGCTGTACTCTACGTACGCATAACCGTTGAAGCTGCTCAAAGGCTGATATTAATCATGGATACCCTTATAATAATTAGGCTTAACCTTTTAACTTTGAGATAATATTTTACTAAGGCCTTTCTTAGGGCTAGGTCTTGGCCGTGTAGAGGCCCCTTGCTTAAGGCTTGTTTTCTGCGTCGAGGATCCGCCGCGTTAGTGTTCGAGTAGCTTTTTTACCCATTCCCTTACCGTTACGTTTCCTCCTTCAGTAGCCCTTTTCCTCTAATTCTGCTAG
>Ga0209394_1000623_pt1 | contig 26589 bp, 21 predicted proteins | sample JNZ201metaG_FD_184122 | JGI IMG/M metagenome (GOLD analysis project Ga0209394, IMG submission 184122) | Hot spring microbial communities from Jinze hot spring, China to study Microbial Dark Matter (Phase II) - JNZ 20120812A (SPAdes) (version 3) ... | reverse complement strand
CCCCTGAACGCCCCCAAGGGTGATGAAAACCCGAGCGGAATGCGGGGGAAAAGAGATGAAGCAATGACATCAACTTACATAAACCTACATCAGAGCTGAACCCCTACTATTCCCCTTCGATAGTAATTCGTAGACTTCGGTGTCTGACGCGAGTTTGGAGAAAAAGTTATCGAGAGACTTGAGCAACCCTCTGTAGTTCTCCCTTAGGTAGTCCATTACCCTCTGTAGGTTGCCGTCTTGAGAAAGCTCGCGGAGTGGGGTAAACACGATCCCCTGAGATATTTTCGCTGTTGACCAAAGCTTTAGTACTTCGTAGTCTATGAACCTATCTACTTCAGTTTTTGCGGAAATTACTGCGTCTCTGAGGAAGCTATAAGCGACAGACCTAATAGAAGACTCAAGCAGCTCTCCCGCAATGCCTTCAGCTCTAGATAGCAGCACGCTTCTAGCGTAGTCCTTGCTTAGACCAGAGAAGTACGTCCTCGTGGCTGCGTCAGTGAATTCCGACGTAATGAGGTCACCAAGGCTTAACCCACCAAGAAGCACGTGGAGCACTACGTAGCTACTTGACTTAACCGACTTCACGAACCTCTCGACGATTTCGTGCTCTAATACCGGCACAAAGCTCCTTATGTTTTCATTGAACAGTAAGGCCTTAACGAACTCCGGCTCGATGGGGTCTACGGCTACAACCTTGCTATCAACAACTAGAGCTGGAACCGATGGGATCACTTTTGACAGAGACGCTGGACTGCCGGGATTTAGGGGTACTATTTCCAGCATGTTGTGGATACCTTTATCGACTAAGTACCTAACTAAAGCATAGCTTGAGGGGCAATAGGCGTGAACTAAGAGCTTCAGGTCACCCAACGTTCCACCTAATAAAGTAGAGGAATGAACCTGAATTAAATGCTTACTAGCGTGAGGAGCCGACTTCGACCTCGCGGGCCTGCTACGTTTTATAGACTAAAAGTATAGTCACTACGAACACTCATTCTAGGAAGATGGGGAGCGGACCATACTCAATGACGCTCTGCTACCTATCAACTAGAGATTTTTTTTACGGAGCCTCCGGCAGTCCTGTAATTCAGTTCTGTAAGCCGGATTAGCTATGAAAGCGACTGAATGTAATAGGGTATTGAGGTGATCGAATAGTTTAGAATCAAGGTAGTTCCCTAACTCAGATAAAGCTACTATCTTCTTTTTAAGGGGTCACATAGCTCTTCGTCTAACCTACTTATCCCTAGAATGGAATCACGGGACGAGTCTGCCTTAAACGCTTTCACAGAGCTACTATATCCATGAACATTACACCATAAGCGATTTTAAGTATTGAAGATCCTTAAATAACTGCGTTAAGAAACCAGAGCTTGATATCGACGGTTACTCCCCAGGTGTAGGGTTCATCAAGGTTGATTTGAGGTACCTGCAGAGCTTGAAGACCGTCTACGAGAAGAAGAAAGCTACTGCTCAATCAATTGGTAAGAGGGAGCTGTTCGAGAAGTACGCTAAGCGAGAGAGAAACAGGGAGAAGGACTTCATAAACAAGCTCGTTAAGCAGATAACCACCTTACTTCCCAACGCTGTTCACGTCGTCGAAAACCTCGAGAAGGAGGACATGGTTGCCAGGAGGAGAACTAATAAAGAGAGGAGAAAGAGAAACGCTAGAACACCATGGGAAACAATACACAGTAAGCTCTCGGAGAAAGCACCAGTGGTTGAGGTTTCTCCACACAACACCTCCCGAACCTGCCCACGATGCGGGTATGTGGTGAAGACCCGAGTGGGCAGGGTGTTCAAATGCTCGAGGTGCGGTCTCGAAGTGGATAGGCAGAAGCTCGCATCCATAAACATCTACCTCAAGTACACCAGGATGTGGGGGTTTCCCCACAGCTGTGAACTAGATGAAGGTGAGCTGTGGGTAGGGGTTACCCTGAACGGGTGGAGACCGATGATAAGGCTTCCAATGAAAGGAAGCCTGAGGTCTGTGAAGCCAAGGGTCGATATCAAACAACATCAACCAACATGAAACCCAAACCCCTATAGTAAGGGTATAGAACCTCAATATCTTCAAATTCCGGACCAATTACTATCAGTACCTTGTCAACCATCACGAACACACAAATCTATATTCGCTACCACAGATAAATTCCTGTAAGTATCTAAGAGCCCCTCAGAGGCTCGTGTCAGAGACTCAAGCGCGCCCAACGTAGTTCTAGTTCTTTCAAACACTCAGTGGTCGTTGAAGAATGCGTAACTAGGATCTAAGCACTAAAGACCGCAAGAGCCTACGAACAGCCATCTGCTGAGAAAAAGCGTTTCTTCATGGACCTCATAGGGGACAATACACGTCCTCTAAACGCTCCTCAGCTCTTCCTCAGAGTCTTTGTATAGCCTCACTCCGTACCCTGGCTCTATATTTAGTCTGAAGGCCTTTCTATAGTGGTTAGTCATTCTGAGCTTCTTGATGATCATGTACCTCCTTATCTCTCTAGCATCTTCAACGTCCTCCATCCAGAGGTGGAACACTCCGTCTGCTATATGCTCTAGACCAAACCCAAACGTACTCTTAGTGGTCATAGCGTATTGGGACACTAGGTACGCCGTCACGTTCTCTCTGTGTGTGGATACCTTGAGGTCGTAGCTGTACTTCCTAGCCATAGCCGGTTTATCCGCCCAGAAAGCACTGAGCGAGTCCACTATTAGCCTCACGTGTTTAGTTAAACCCTTACCTCCCTCCTTCAGTATTCCGAGGATCCTATACGCTTCTCTAATAGCAGCAACTAGAGTTTGGATTTCGAGTACTGCGTATCTCCTACTTCCCTCCTCCCCGTGTTCTTCACTTAGTTGCCTAGCAACCTTGAGCAAGCCGAAGATGTCCACTACGACTATCTGGGGAGGCTCTTGAGGCTCCCAGGAGCTCGATATATCGTACGTTGAGAAGCTCTCGAAGTCCATACCCAACTGCCTCGCTTGTCTAATCACGTCCCTGAATTCAGCCTCGGTAGTCACATACACGACAGGATCTCCTGCTCTCAAACCTGCCCAAGCGTAGTGCATACAGAGAATGGATTTCCCAGTGCCGGGCTCCCCAGTTATAGTAATCCAGGACCCCCTAGGCACCCCTCCCTCAATAGCTTCATCGAGCTCCCTAATTCCCGTAGAGATCCTCAGAATCTCGTCACGCTGCCTAATCTTCTTTGAGTAGTCGGTAGACGAACTAATCGAAGACATCTACACTACCTTTAACTGCTTTTTCTGCGAGATAATAAACCAGTTGATTCGAAGGTAGCTGCGAATTAGTCTCTTTCAACACCGCCTCAGCAGTACTCACGACCGCATAGACAGACCACACGCAAGCAGTGAGGAGCTCAGAGTAGAGTAAGCAAGGATCTCTTCCTTTGCTCCACGTATAAATTCGTAATGGCCTTACTTTATGGGTAGAAGCGTGTATACCTCTATAGCTGTTGATGTCGTTAACCTCACTAAGATTTACCCAGGGGGCGTAAAAGGAGTTGATGACCTAACGTTCAGGGTATCTAGTGGTGAGATCTACGGACTTCTTGGACCTAACGGCAGTGGTAAGACTACTACGTTAAGAATAATAGCTACGCTCCTCAAGCCCACGAAGGGCTCTGTTAAGGTATTCGGATATGACTCGATATTAAACGCTGTGGAAGTGCGCAAGCTCCTTTCATACCTACCGGAAGAAGCGGGAGCCTATAGAGACCTCACAGGTCTAGACTTCATAAAGTTTATGCTAGGAATGAGATTAAAGGACAGAGAACTTGAGGAAGCCGTTGAAGAAGCTATTAGTATAGCTGACCTCGGCTCAGACATTAAGAGGCCAATCAGGGGATACAGTAAGGGTATGAAGAGACTGCTAGCTCTTTCTACGGTTTTAGCTTCCGGATCTAAGCTCGTAATACTCGATGAGCCTACTGCTGGACTAGACGTTGAGCGCAGTATAAGGATCCGAAGCCTAGTAGACGAGTTCTCTAGAAAGAGAGGTGTTACAGTGATACTCAGCAGCCATAATATGCTTGAAGTAGAGCACTTATGCGATAGGGTGGGTATATTGTACAGGGGGAGGCTAGCAGCAGAGGGTTCTCCTAGCGACCTGAAGGCTAGGTACTCTGCGAGAAACCTCGAGGAAGTATTCGTAAAGACTGTGGGGGGTCTGAGCATTGTCTCTCGCTAAACTAGTTAAAAAAGAGGTTATGGCAGTACTCAAGAGCCCTGCTTTCATTATGGGGCTAGCGTTTATGGCGATATACTTCATAGCCCTCGGTAGAATAATGGGTGTAGCTACAGAGCAGGCTGTGCGCGAAGCTATTGGAGCTCCTGCGGGTGTCCTCATCGAGGACGATAACTACTTTACAGCTAGAATCGTATATGCTGTCAATATGTCTCTTAAAGGTAGGTTGATAGCTGTTAGAACAGTAGAAGAAGGACTTCAAAGGTTCTTAGTAGTTATTTCGATCCCCAGGGGCTTTGGATCATCCCTTCTCGGTCCAAACGCAACGTCCTACGTATACGGTTACATAACTCTAGATAGAGCATCGATGTTTCAGCAAGCAAGAGTCGGTGTAGTGACGGCGATCGCTAGAGCTTTCGGGGAGACAGCAAAGCTGCTTGTAGCAGTAGAAAGAGGGATAAACGTTACTGAGCTGAGTAAGGTGGTAACCGCTAGAGTTGAGACTAGAGTCGGCAGTAGAACTATCAACCTAGACGTTCTTTCGTCTCTTCTTGGCTCGACTATGATGTTCGCCATCCTTATCGGAATTTTAGCTATGATGACTTTAATGTATAGCGCGCAAGCTGTAGCCAGCGAGAAAGAGGAAAAAGCTTTCGAGATGCTCCTGACTTTACCGGTTAGTAGGTCAACCATCGCTATAGCTAAAATAGCTGGAGCTGTTGTGATCTCCGTGTTTATGGTTGTAATATACTTCGCCGGCTTCTCGTACATGATGTCGGCCATACCTCAAGTAGATCAAACAACCGGGGCAGCAGCCTCTGCTTGGTCCTTATGGGACCTAATCACGTACTTGGGTAGCAGCGGCATTTCCCTACTGGTGATATCCATAGGACTGATGCTGCTCTTTTCAGGTGCTCTAGGGCTCTTAATAGGCATACTCTCGAATGATACTAGAGTCGCTGGAGCACTTGCTGGTCCCGTAGGCGCTGTACTATATGTAGGACTCCTAGCAACTCAGTTCATCGGGGTTCCACTCGGTGCCGAAGCATCCTTGCTTGGAGCAACCGTTTACGGGCTACCTCTAGCTATAGTGGTTGCCTTCATTTCTGGAGATAGAACCATAGCTTTACTAGCTTTAGGGCTATCAGCAACAGTTGTCATAGCAGTTTTGGCGGCGGTAGTCAAGGTCTTCGGTAGTGAGAGAATCCTCATAGGCGTGTCTATAAGACGAAGGCCTAAGTAATACTGGGAGACCCTGCGGCTTAAGTACGCGTCCTGAAGTAACTGTTCCTATAGGTAGCGCAGGTTATGAAGTTAAAGAAAAACTGAGTAAGGTCCCCGAGGCACAAGCCAGACGTTTTTATATTCCTCAAATTAACTAGTTAGGTGGGATACTGTCAGCAGTAGTAGTAGTTGGTGGATTTTTCGGTGATGAAGGTAAGGGTAAGGTAGCCGCTTATCTAGCTTTAAAGAGGGGAATTGGGCTAGCCGTTAGATGTGGAGCTATTAACGCTGGACACACGGTCGTCTACAAGGGCAGGACTTGGAAGTTGAGATCTATACCATCGGCATTCATTAACCCAGTGACTCAGCTGGGTATAGCTGCCGGCAGCCTAATAAGGGTGGACGTCCTTTTTAGAGAAATAGAGGAAACTAGCTGCCGGGGTAGGCTCTGCGTAGACTTCAACACGGGTATTATAGAGGAGGAGCACGCTCTTCGCGAGAAGTCGTCGAGCCACCTCGCAAATACTGTTGGATCCACCCTGCAGGGGGTTGGTGAAGCTATGGTTGATAGAGTTAGGAGGGTCTTGAAGTTGGCGAGAGATTCTCCAGAGCTGAGGAGCTACACTTGCGATCTTGCAGAGAGAGTTAACGACTATATCGATAAAGGTAATGAAGTATTGATCGAAGGCACGCAGGGAACCTTCTTAAGCCTATATCACGGTACATACCCATACGTCACAAGTAGAGATACGACAGCACCTGCGTTTCTTTCAGAAGTTGGGGTAGGCCCCAAGAGGGTTAGTGAAGTGATTGTCGTATTTAAGTCTTACGTAACGAGAGTGGGTCCGGGACCTCTGAGAGGTGAAATGGCTTTCGAAGAGGTAGCTAAGCTCGGCTGGATAGAGTACGGTACAGTAACTGGTAGACCTAGGAGAGTCGCTCCATTCGACTTCGAGCTAGCTAAGAGGGCAGTGACCTTGAACTCGGCAACTGCCGTAGCTATTACAAAGATCGACGCGCTCTTCCCGGAGGTGAAGGGCTTAAGAGACCCATCTAGGCTCTCCAGGAGCGTGAGAGACTGGATTGAGAAAGTAGAGTCGGTACTGAAGGTACCTATCAAGATACTTGGGACTGGGGAAGAGGTTGAAGACGCTGTATACCTAGGTGATGGAGAGTGAGAGAATTCGATGTTGCGGTAGTTGGTGCCGGACCCGCAGGTCTATTCGCCACATACGAACTTGTTGGATACGGGTTAAAGAATGTTGTCGTGATTGATGCTGGTAGAGACGTAGAGAAGAGATACTGCCCTCTAATCGCTGCTCACACGTCGAGAGAACTCGGGATAACCTGCGCTGGATGCAGACCCTGTAACGTGCTGTACGGAGTTGGAGGTGCTGGACTGTTCAGTAGTGGCGCTATAAATCTCCACCCACAAGTTGGAGGCGACCTAGCTGTCCTCCTAAAGAGCTTTAGCAGAGCCGAAGAGATGATAAGGTATCTAGATAGCATACTGACTAAGTTCGGGATACCAGAAGATACCCTGAGGGTACCTAACCTGGAGCTAGTCAAGGAGTGGGAGAGGAAAGCGGCTAAAGCTGGTGCTAAACTCATAGCCCCAGCCCAAAGGCGGTTGGGAACCGAAGTAAGCATAGGGCTCTCCAAGAAGCTCACTGACTACCTCACCAATGAGGGAGTTAAGCTAGTAACTGAGACCGTTGTTACAGATATAGAGCCAGTAGGAGGGAGGTTTAAGCTATCAACTAATCGCGGAGCCGTCGAGGCGATGAGAGTAATCCTATCACCCGGCAGGTCTGGAGCAGCGTGGTTTTCGGAGATATCTAAGAAACTAGGGGTGCACACAGTCCCCGGACCTCTAGACGTGGGAGTAAGGCTCGAGGTGCCAGACTACGTAATGGAGCCTCTCGTATCTGTTATTGACGACCCTAAGGTGATTATGTACACAAAGACATACGACGATAAAGTCAGAACCTTCTGCGTCAACCCCAGGGGGTTCGTAGTAGCTGAAAGATACAATGGGTACGTAGCCGTCAACGGTATGTCCTATAAAGAGCTGAGGTCTAGAAATACGAATCTAGCTTTACTAGTCACAGTTCAGCTTACCGACCCTCTCGAGGACACTGTAGAGTACGGAAGGCAGATAGCTATGACGGCAACTAAGCTCGGTGGTGGGAGACCCCTGATACAGAGGTTGGGAGACCTGGTATCCGGAAGGAGAAGCACTTGGTCGAGGATAGACAGAAGCTCTGTTGAGCCTACATTAAAGGACGTAACTCCTGGCGACATAGGTATGGCTCTACCGTACAGAGTTGTCACAGATATCGTAGAGGCAGTCGGGAAGCTTGACGACATGCTACCTGGTCTAGCCTCACCTCAAAACCTAGTTTACGCACCCGAAATAAAGTTCTATAGCGTGCGCGCTGTTGTAGACGACTGGATGCAGACAACTGTGGAGGGCTTGTTTGTAGCAGGAGATGGAGTAGGGCTATCAAGAGGCATCAATGGAGCCGCTATAACAGGTATACTCGCAGCTAGGGGGGTCTTGAAGACTCTGTGAAGCCCGTAGAAGCTTTAGACACTAAGCTTTCTTCAAGAGCTCCTCTACGGCAATAGCGAGGTCCTTTAGACCTGCTCTTTCTGCGAACTCTACTAATTTGATTACTGTGCTAACTGGGAGGTCTACGGTTACATAGTCCGCACCTAGAAAAGAGCTATAGCTCTCTATAGACTCTGCTACCGGCTTCACCTTCTTTCTATCGAAACCTACGCCATCGACTACCTCAATTCCACTCTCCTCTAGCTCAGACTTAATAGCTTGAGGTACCTCGGACCTAGATACTAGGAAAGTTTTCCTCGGTTTGTAGAGAGATGCATAGATCTGAACAAGCTTGTGCTCCTTAATTCTCAGAGGTCTCCCCTCTTCAACGCTTTTCCTGATCTCATTCTTTCTCATGCCTAGAGCATCCGCTAGTCCTGTATAGAGCCCGCTCAACCACTTACTCCTCCACTCTTCAGCCGTGAGTGGGCTCTTCTTAAAGTAGCTCTTTAAGTCCCTAGACCTATCGTACCAGTCCGCAAGCTCTTTAAACTCTACCAACATGTTAGGCCTCTTAACAGGTGGATTAGAACCGAGTTCCACTATATCCATTACTTTACCGGAGTACACCATCATGTCGGGTCTGAGAGTCGTATACAGAGACCACACAGCCCGAAGATCCTCGCTATCTTCCCAAGTTAGAGGCCTCGGGGCTTCGTAGAAGAAGCTAATAAACCCCCTCTTAGGGTTGAAGAGGACGATGTTTGGAGGTATCTTACCTAGCTTCTGCTTCCCAGCTCTATCTATCGTTAAGTACCTGTGCTCGGGAAAGTGCATACCGTAACCTTCTTCAGAGAGGTAGTTGAGGATAGCGGAAAATCCCCAGACTTGGTATGCCGATCTCATGTTTGTCCTAAGCGACGTGTAAGCTGCGGACGAACATTTCTTAACGAGCTCCCTCAAGCCTATCTTCCCTCTAGCGTAGTCGTAAACATATATGAAGATCTTCTTTTTTAAGTGAGCAAGTGGGTTCTCTCTAAATGACCTGAACTCGCGAGAAAGGCTGTACCCTGACAGTCTATACCTATTGGAGAGAACGTCCAGCTCCATATTAACGTACTCAAGCCACCTTACTGCTTCGGCAAGCTCCTGCCCTAGTACGTCAAGTATGAAACACTCCCTGAACCTAGAGATGAGTTCTGATACTCTGATATCGCTAATAGAAGGTATTAAAGCTTCATCCGAAACATCTAACGAGAACAGTTTTCTTACCTCAGTAAGCGCCTCATCCCACCTACAGCCCTCAGTCAACTCGATACCCATAAGATATCTAGCTTAGAGAGATAAACCCTTTTACGCAGAGTCTTCTACTCTAGAGCAACTTTGAGGCAAATAGCTAATTTTAGAGATTATGAGCCACTATATCTAAAGTCATTATATCTTAAGTTTTAGTAACTTTCTCGTCTCGTCAACTGCTACAATGACTGGAGGTATGACTGCTAAGTAGAGCCATAGATGAGCTGGTATGGGTACTACCTTAAATATTGAGGATAGCGGTGAGTAGAGGACTATGAGTTGGAGCACTAGTGACCCTATCAGGGCAGGAACTATCCACTTGTTCCACGGAATCCTCCATATCGGGGTGTTTTCGCTTCTCGATACTAACACTCTCCCAAACTCCGAGATCACTAAAGCAGTAAAGGCCAGTGTTTGCGCGAGCTCGTAGGAGACTCCCAGGAACCTCCAGTAGACAGCGAGAGTCAGTCCCCCAACTATCGAGCCCATCGCTAAATAGTAAGCGCTCTTTCTCTTAGTTATAAATCCTTCACTCGACGACCTCGGGGGTCTGCTCATAATGCCTGGTTCGGCTGGCTCGAGCCCTAGTGCGATGGCTGGAAGAGCATCTGTTGTCACGTTTACCCAAAGTAAGTGTATGGGCTTTAGTGGGGGCGGTAGGAACAAGAGCTGAGAGCCGAAGAGGGATGCGACTTCACCGAAGTTGCAGGTCAGTAGGTAGTTTATCGGCTTCTTAAGGTTCTCGAATATTATCCTCCCCTCTTTTACGGCCTCAACTATGGTTACGAAGTTGTCGTCAAGTAGAACTAGCTGTGAAACCTCCTTCGCTACGTCCGTACCCTTAATACCCATTGCTACACCTACATCAGCCATCTTTAGAGCTGGCGCATCGTTAACTCCGTCACCCGTCATAGCTACTCTATATCCTCTACGCTTTAGCGCTCGAACTATGCGAGCTTTGTGCTCTGGAGTCACTCTAGAGAAAACAGATACTTTATCTACGATTTTCACTAGCTCCTCATCACTCATCGCGTCAAGCTCGCGGCCTTCGACGACTAACCCCTCGTCCACGTCGATACCGACCATTCTAGCTACAGCAGTTGCTGTTAGCTTATGGTCTCCAGTTACCATTACTACTTTTATACCAGCTCTCCTAGCAGCTTCAACAGCCTCCCTCACACCCTCTCTCGGTGGGTCGATTATCCCTAAGACACCTAAGAAGGTAAGGTCCTTCTCGATATCCTCTGGGTCTAGGTCTTCCGTGTATTCCTCGAGGACTTTGTAGGCTACCCCAAGGGTTCTATAGCCTGCCGAAGCCAGCTCGTCAATTCCTTTCAACGCTATTGCGTAAAATCTTTCCGCGAGGGGGGCTTCACCGTTCCGTAAAGCGATCTTCGTTGAGTTTTTGAGGAGTACTTCAGGGGCTCCTGAAACTATGACCACATATCCATTCTGATACTTGTGAACTGTTGACTTCCTCTTTCTAAACCTGTCGAACGGATTGACGTCAACTGTCTGTAGCTCCTTGAAAGCCTTATCTAATTCCTCCCTACCTAAACCACTATGAGCCAATACGGCTGCCGCAACTTCTGTCGGCGGGCCTTTAGCAGTAATCTTCTCGCTCCGATAACTCAATTCCACGTCAGGAGCTGTATGTACTACTAGAAACTCTAGGAGTTTTTTCAGCACAGTGTCAGCTCTCTCACCACTTACTAACACAAAGTCTGCTCTTCCCTCCTTTCTGTTCCCACGGACTTCGTAAGTTGAATCGAGGATCTTAACTACTTTAACAGCCATCTCCCCCTTCGTAATAGTGCCCGTCTTATCACTACATATAACGTCGACAGAACCTAGTGCCTCGACAGCAGCTAGCCTCCTCACTAAAGCATTCTTTTCGGCCATCCTGTGCGCACCAATAGCTAGCACGGCTGTAGCTATAGCCGGTAGTCCTTCAGGTATAGCCGCGACAGCCAGAGCTACTGCTGTCATAAACGACTCTAGCACGTCTAAGTAACCCTCAACTATCGATGTGGCGAACACTACTCCAGCTATAATGAGTATTACGACTCCTATCCTCCTGCCGAACTTGTCTAGTTCCCTCTCTAGTGGAGTTCTCTCTTCTTTAACCTCAGATACAGCCTTAGCTATCCTACCCAACTCGGTATCCATTCCCGTGGCAACGACGACGGCTTTCCCCCTGCCACGAACTACCATAGTACCTCGGAATACCATGTTTACCCTATCGCTAACAGGTGTCTCGTGAGGTAGCACGGTGTCAGAAGACTTCTCAACCGGGGTTGACTCACCTGTTAGAGGCGATTCATCTACCTCCAGGTCTTCTACCTCAACTAGCCTCCCGTCTGCCGGTACTAGGTCCCCTTCTCTTAGTATTATTACGTCTCCCGGTACGAGTTCGGCAGGGTCTACCTCGACTACTCTCCCACTCCTCAAAACCCTGCATTTAGGGATCGCAAACTTCCTAAGAGTCTCCATAATCCTCTCGGCCTTATACTCTTGAGCAAACCCCATTACACCCATTACCACTACTATGACCGCTATAGCGGCAGCATCTATGAGCTCGCCGAGAATTGCTGATATAGCTGTAGCAACTAGCAGTATACCTATTAGGAAATTCGCGAACTGCCTCAAAAACATCCTTAGGGGACTCACTCTCCTTACCTCGATGACGTTCATCCCGAATTCACGCAGCCTCTTAGTGGCCTCTTCGTCTGCTAGACCCCGCTCTACATTAGTGTTAAGCCCGCGGACGACTTCTGATACCTCTAGGGAATGGTATGTCCCCCCTATTTTTCGTTCCCCCTTACTATAGGAGGCCTTACATATTAAGCCATCACCCACCCGAGTCTGAGATGCCTCAGTCAACAGAGCGAATCAATCGAAAACCACGCGCGTCGTGTAAGCCTAAAGCATAGCTCTTTTTTCACAGAGATATGTAAGAACTACCGGGAGGGTTGCTCCATTTCTTTACTGATATTAGTTGCTCCAATCCACCTGTCAAAGGCGACCGCAAGTCTCTCATAAATTTCGTAAAGCTGCAGCTTTGCTCTATCTTCGTTTACCTCTGGGTTAACTGCTTTAAGGAACTCTAGGTCTATCTCGACCCTAATAGGGTCTACCTCTTTTGAGTCCTTCGAGAACTGATCTGGTATTCTCCTGGGGGTCTTCATTGATACAGTATCGAATGCTCTAGCTAGTCTACTAACTACCTCGAAGCCAAGACTTTCTACGTCAATAACTGGTAAGAGCCTCCACTGAGATGCCTTCAGCCTAACCCACCTACCTCTAGTCTCCTCCCTGTTTAGAAGGACTGTCATAATCCCCCAGGTAGTATTTAGCCAGAGAGCTATTGCTTTCTCAGCAACCACCGAGGGATTTCTAAGCTTGATTACGTAAAATATGTTGGATAGCACCGGGATATCGGAGTAGAGAGATACTACGTGAGCAGTATCAACCCATATCCTATCCGGCACTAACACTCTACCGGCGAACCTTTGAAACACTCGGTCTCCTCTCTTAGTTTTCAAACGCGCATACATATTCGGTTTAACCTTCATTGACGAGCGTACAACCTCACTTCCTCCAAAAACAATTGGGTATGGTGTAGTTTCTTCGGTAGGACTGTAGAGCTCGTGAAAAAGAGTACTAGAAACACCTATGGTTTCTACGATACTATACAACTTCGTGACCGGGACTTCTACACCCTCAACCCCGAGACTACCCCTCTCCACAATGTCCAAAGCATCTCTCACCACTTCTTGCTCGGGAAAAGCCACGAACCTATTGATGTTATCCACGTTCCTGAGTAAATCGACCCTACTAACTTTCGTAATTAGCGCTCTAGTGCCGCTATCTAGCCCTAATAGCACCCTACTCATTTTGCTCGAACACTTACCCACTCTCATGAGTTTATCTGCGAATACTGTGGCATCTAGTAGAGACCCGGGTTTAGCCAGTAAGTTAACGAAAACAGTCTCTTCGCTCGGGTCGTGCTTACTTACTCTCCTTGCTACTATTAGACACTCACTGAGGCTTGCGCCCTCGGAGAAGTTATACCCATTTTTACTGTCACTACTGACTACGACGTACTTTAAGTGGAATTCCGACAGTAGAAGAACTCTAGCGAGAAACCAGGCAACACCTGAAAGAATGTTTTTAGGTAGGACGAACGCTATGACTCCCCCAGGCTTCACGTACTTATATGCCAGATAAAGAAAGAGTAGCCCTTCACCGGCCTGACCTATGCTATAGAATCCGCTGACTCCGTAGTTCTTGGACTCCATTTGGTTACTTAGTGGGCGTAAGTGCTGCAATATACCACCTTCCTCTCTAAATAGCCTCTCAGCTATAGCTATTAGAGACCGTCTAACCCTTGAGCGGAAACTATCGTACCTCCTCCTCAAACACTCTCTGGCACTCCTGTCAGTTACGAACCCAAACAAGCCCTCCCTACCTTCTTCGAACTTCTTACTCACTCTTCCAGTAGCTCTAGTAAAAGGTGGGTTCATGACCACTATGTCGAACTCCGCCGGCAACTTCATACCCCCGACTACACTATATGTTGAGACTCCGCAACCCTCTCTGCTTAAGTTCGCATCTATGAGGCAGGGGATTTCGGCCGGCCTGCCATCTTCTTTCAGTAGCTCTAATGAGCCCAACCAACACCCCCTACTTGGTATGTAACCTAAGTAGGTAGTGTAGATGTTTCGTTTAGTAGTAGTTGCTTTACTCATGAGAGCTAAGTTTACGGCTGTAATCTGAGCTGCGTACTTTAGAGCATCAAAACCATAAATACCTCCTTCGACAATTTCCTTCGTAACATCGCGGCTCTCAAGACCGTATAGATAGCTCAGGGCTTCAGTAATCCTAGATACGCTGTAGAGTGATGCCGTGAGTAGAGTTCCGCTACCGCAAGCGAAGTCAGCTATCTTCAACTTCGGCACGACTTCTAGAACTTCCCTAACTCTATCCTCCGTGAGCCTCCCTAGCTCATCTAAACCGAATACAGTCCTCAACGCTAGTTCTGAAAGTAAGTAAGCTACTGGAATCTCTGTATAAAATGTGGCAAACCCCTTTCTCACGGCTATATCACCAGTAATAGCGTGGTAGACTCTCCCAGCAAAGTCTCTTGAGAGCATGTGGGGTTTACTCGCAATAGCTAGAGCTCTATTGACTAAGTTATATACACACACGCTTAGCTCTAGTGGTAAGCTGCTTAAGACCTCTACAGCAAGCTTAAGTATTGGTTCATAGCTCACTTTAAGCATCTCCTCTAAAGCCTTTCTGAGCCCGGGAATTGGGCCGAAGTTCTCGACGTAGTTACCTAAAGGTTTAAGCCCCCTATGGGTATGTCTAAGGTGTTCGTAGAGTACTGCTGAAAGCAGTATAGCAAGAGCTGCCTGACCGAAGATGACCTCGGAGTCCTCAGCTTGCGCTATACTAAATCCGTGGAGCTTGTACAGTGCGTCAGCTACCCTACCGCGAAGAGCCGTGGAACCCTCGATACTACACACAATACTTACGAATTCTCTAACTACCTGCCTAACTCTCTCTATTTCTTCTCCAGCTTCTTTCTCATCTATAAAGTAAGCCGCAAACTGCTTCACTAAGTCCGCTATCACATCTAATCCAAGACTCTTGAGCCACTCACTCCTAGATGCTCCAGCTACTTCCTTACTTACAACACGCTCAACTAAGCTCTTCAGCCTACCATGTGTAATTAGCTTAACATCGAAAGTGGAGCTTCCGATGAGCTCGTCGAGCTCTACCTCAGGTGCGTCTGGAAATTCCCTAGTGTAGTGTACTGCGATGGCCATATCCGCGAGACCCTCCTTCACTCTATTCTCAGCACGCTTTTCGGCACTATTAGCCGAGTAAGAAGCCTCAATAACCGCTCTCATACTCCCGCAGTAGCACCTAACACTAGTCCCCTCCCCACGCACCTCCTCAGCTCTACACATAATACCGAAGCTCCTGCCGAGGACCTCAGCCAGTCTAGCGTTTACCACAGACTCTTGAGCTATCGGCATGCTCGACACCTAAAACATGGCGAACAATTGCTTAACCACACTAAAATTGCTATAACTTACCCGAGAATTCGATTCATTCACCTCAACATGCCTGGCACTAGCTGAAATCAACACCCTCATAGACCCCATACCTAATCCTCAACTACAAAAACAGTTATCGACGATAAAGAAACTAAGACCTTTCTAGTCAACCAACTGGCTTCCCGGCTCTCTAAAAGCCTTTAGAAGCGGGGTAAGCGTATAGGAAGGCAGACACCAATAATTAAAGTTAGCCTAGCTCGGTCTTCACAAGACTTGCTGAGAGATCATTCACTAGATACTTTGGTTCGTGGGTTCGGGCTTTTTAGTGCGTGGTTCGGGTTGTTTGTGGTGATGGATGTGTGTAGAGTGGTTGCAGTAGTCTCTGGAGGTATCGACAGCACTTGCTATATGGCTCAGTGGCTTGCGAGAGGGTGTCGAATCCACGTCTTAACGTTTATTTATGGGCAGAAGGGTTCTGCTGAAGTAGACGCTCTTAAGTCCATCCTCTTAGACCTTAGTGAGATAGCGAAGACTGGAGATTGGGGGGAGATCGTGGAGCATAGAATTGTCGACATATCCTTCATGAAGGACCTCTGGAGAGGTACCCAGCTCACAGACGACCGTGTGCTTGTTCGAGAGCACTATACACCGTCAGTAGTGGTGCCAGTGAGGAATGTTGTGATGCTGGCTATAGCCTCGGCCTACGCCTACACCGTTTTGGAGGAGTACGGTGGGGAGAAAGTATACGTCGTGTTTGGCGCTCAGTACGATGACGTGGCTCCGAGAAGCGATAGCTGGGAGCCTAAGTACCCGGACTGTAGTCCCGAGTGCGTAGAGTCTCTTGAGACCTCTATTAGGATATGCCATTTTCGAAATAGTAGAAAGCTCGAGATATGGAGCCCTAGCCGCGAGAGCCTGAAGAAGCATGAAAACCTAGCTAAGTGCCACTCCATCCTTGGAGACTTAGTCTATAGAACCTGGAGCTGCTACCTGTCGGAGAAGTACCACTGCGGTAGATGTGAGAGCTGTATAAACAGGCATAGAGCATTCAAAAACGCCAGAATCCCGGATTGCACTAAATACTTAAACCCCCCAGGACCAGCAGAAGAGTTCGTTAAGGTAGAAGACTATTACATACACGTAGACTGCGCTCCCGGCTCTAAGTAATGTTAACTCTCCTAATCGAAAGCATTATCTAGTCCCCCAACTACCTCGATCCCTAAGGCGTAAGGGATCGAATACATATAAGTTCGAAGTAGCTGACCTCCTCCCCACCCTAAAGGGCGAGGGTTCTGGGGAGGTTTGGGTCTACATTCTCAGCTTCTGCTGGGTTCAGCTCTGCGCTTGGTCTCAGGCGCATTACCACTACCCCACAGAGTATGGGGCTCAGGGATATGGTTTTGTTTTGAGTAATGTGTTGTATGCTCCCATCAGGTCTGCGTTGAATACCTTGTCGTGTTTGTAGCATCTCAGTAGTCCTCTGTGTACTCTCTCGAGGTTTCTATCCCGGGTTCTGCAGATTGGGCAGGTTGTGGATGTGTTCTCTTCGCTGACGAGCTCCACTCTGGTACAATATTCTTCTCTCACTTCGATTATCCTTCTCAGTAGGTATCCATAAGTCCAAGCGTTAACATCCCCGAAATTCACCTTGGGGGTTCTATTGCTGTTTTGAGCTAAGTACTCCGGGTAAGGTAGCCGTTTTGATATGTAATTACTAGTTCTCAGCATCCCCAGTTCTAAGATGTTTCAGGAATTAACTAACCATGGTCTGTCTTAAATAGAGAGAACCTGGGAAATCCGCCGGACAAGAACCTAGTGAGTTCTACTAACACTATGGAGAGTCGATGAATGCTGGTTGCTAACGCACTACCGGATTTCGAACCACTAAGTGAGAGAATGGAGAGCTGTTAGAGAACTGCTTGACAGTGGACGAAGCCCCGAGTGCTTCACGTAAAATTGGATTAAGCTTATCAGATTAGGTTTCCACATAGAAAGTCCTATATCCGTAGACGTTCGTTAATTGGTAGTTTCCTACGTTATCTATAGCGATCACGTAGAACTCCACTCTACCGATTCCTATCGACACTTCAGTAATATAGAACTCTTCCCACAAGCCATACCCCCCAATTGGCTCCATCACATACCTTCTTGCGATATCCATTTCCTTGTAGTTCCATAGAGAGTTGTTTATGCTGTAAACGAGTAAGACTTTGTGTAAAGCACTCTGCTCGTCGTAGGCTTTGACCTTAATAATTAAAGTCTCGTTGTACGAGACTTCGATGCCACCTATAGTTGGCTTTACTACGTCAGCTAATCTATATAGAGTGCTTGGACACGCAACTACGAGTATTTCACCATAAGCTATACTGACCTTGGGCATCCAGCCGCTGCTACCGCACTCGCTAAAGTGATATTCACTTAGCTTATGGAAGCCTCTCCACAGTAAGTAAACCTTGCCCTCACCGCCCTTCTTTAGCACCGGAAGAACCACGACATCTCGAGATGAAGCTGGTCTACCTCCATCTTCATCGACACCTAGAGTGAAGTTTCCAACAATGCCTCCATTGAAGTCGAGCACGTAAAGGTTTCTGGGTCTTTCACCGAGGCTTCTAACAGCGTATATGTAATTATTGCTTAACGCTATGTAGGAATTTGTATCAACATCTCCCCCTATCCCAAGGTGCTTTTTCCAAAGAAGTTCTCCATTGGTGGAGATAGCCAGAATTCTACCGAGGGAGTCCACAGTAACTACTCTCCCTCCTCCATAAGATGGAGTCATCAGCTCAGCGTCGTGCTCATAAATCCAAAGAGGTCTCCCACTCACCGGGTTGAAGGCATAAAGCTTTTTCCTATACTCAGATGTCGCAAACAGCATTCCCTCTCCGTAAGTCAATCCTCTAACGTTTCCTCCAATCTTTTCACGCCACAAGAGCTCCCCACTCTCGCTAACAGCGAAAATGTATCCTTCGGGACCGACGCACCCAACGAAAACTTTCCCATCGACTGTTAAGAGATTTGATGTTACTGAAGACTTAGAGGAAGCTCCTTCTTCAGACTCTAACCTCACCTTCCACACAAGCTCACCGCTGTCTTTATCTATCGCTAGAAGGTAGGCATCGTCTACGTCAAGATAGGATGATGTAGCTACGTATAGGTATTTTCCAATGCCATAGGTTTTCACGAACCTCCAGAGTCCGAGAGCTCTCCACTTGATTATGGTGCCGGGACCGCGCACAGCTCTATGTGTTAGATCATCGGAGTATACTTCAACACCCCACACGAGGTTTCCGTCATCCTTGTTTAATGCGTATATTCCCTGACCGTCCGCTAGGAATACTTTATCGCCTTCAACAACGGCTTCAGCTAGTTTTCCAACGATATCCGCAGAGACATCGACCTTAAGAACTACCTCAGGCTTCCTCGGAATACCTCCGGCGTAAAAAGAGTCTGTTCCCTCAGTGCTCTTTTCTACTACCCACGGTAGTTTCTGAGGCATAAGATCCGCTGAGGGAGGCTCGGGCGTTCTCGTTGCTGGAACGGGTTCTATGACCATCTTTCTCAGCTTCTCGGGAGCTCCAGAAGGCCTCCAATAGACCAGTAAGATAAGTGATGAAGTTAATAGTACTAAGGCTAGAGCAGCTACAAAAATTAGTTTTACCTTTATTGTTTCACCCTGTTCTTAGTCGCTTTGTCTACATTTATATTCTCACGCAGTAGGAATGCGTCGTTCTAAAATGGTGGAGTCCAAACAGTCTATTACGCAATACAGTGAGACGATGTCGTAGCTACTCCTCTAGTTATCACATGTCTTCAAGCCTAGAGTTACAGAACTAACGCAAATCTAGCTCGCAGCTCTCTTTTTAACCCACGGGTAAGCCACACACTCTTATTGACTCCATCAATACTTGATAAGCCCTGTAGTTTCGTAATTCCCGGGAGCTGGTGTTATTAATCCAGGTAAGTAACTGTCTCGGGGAAATAACGCTAGTAAAGCTCTTAGAGGAAGTAGTTGAGGCAAGTATTACTAAAGGTGGAGTCAGTCCCAGACGAACAGATGAAGCAGGAAGCGATGGCGTTGAGGTATTGACCCTGAAGAGCGTTGACTACTCAGATCTCGTTACTAGCTCTGCGGCGGTAGATGCTGCTTCAGCTACCCTATACATTGGGGGTAACTATGTGAGTATTGCTGGACTCTCGGTAGTTTCACCTAGTGATCTAGCAGTTTACCCGTCTACGACTGCTGAGTCGTACCTTGGGCCACCATTTATATCGTCACTAAAGAGGTTGAGAACACTAACTCGCGGGATAACCGATAGATACATCGAGCTCGGGATTCCATACGAAGAGGATCCATACGTAGACCCATCTGCTCTCGAATCTGACGTTAGACTAGCTTTAGAGCTCTACGGTCTCGGCATCGCAGTAGGCTCTAGGCTTAAGTATGTACTCATCGACGGACCGTTAATTCCTATTTCAAGACCTTACTTTAGGCCCGGATACTGGGTGGATGAAGTGGCTCTCTTAAATAGTAAGAGGGCTCGCTATATTAATGAAGCATTAAGCGAGGGTAAGGTCGTGATAGGATTCGTCAAGAGAGTTGGAACTGAGGTCTCGGTGGGGGAGCTTGTGCAAGAAGGTAAACCTATGGCTGTGGGACCTGTAGTTGCTCAAAACGAGCTCAAAGTCTGCTCCTTTTACATTACTTCAGGGGGGACCGGATACACCTACACTCTAGGTAAAGTCGAGATACCTTGTACCGTAATAGAGCAATTAGGGTCGTCTAAACTTGTGGACCTATTGTCTATGGTCTACTCGTCCTGTTCTAGCCTAGCTCTATCTATACCCTACGGGCTGTATGTTGCGGATAGAGTATCCAAGAGCTTAGTGAAGAAGTTAGTGGAGTTAGTAGAGCTAACAGCTAAGTCCAGGGGTATTTTAGCGGTACTTCCAGGTGACCTCACATATGGGTAGCCCGGTAAGCAAGATATCTACCCTCATATCCGGTGCGTACTCTAAGGCAAAAGAGTTAGGGGTAGTAGTAGGATACGTGAGCAGGAGAGCCCTCTCATCTTCTTCCGATAGCTTTAGTAGGGTCTACGTCGAGGTAACACCTCAGGTATACTACGAGTACACAAATGCCTTCGACGTGGGAAACCTCCTAGTAACCGTGGACATTAGAACAGTAAAAGCCGTAGGGCTTAGAGTCACATCGATAAAGAGATCGGACGTGGCTTCAGACCTTCAGACCCCCCTATCAGTAAGCCTAGGGGTATCCCCGGAGGGCCTACTCGCTCCCATAGTAGTCGAAACAGCCCCTCTCCTAGATGAGGAGGGTCTGCCCTATATGTCCCCGGTCGAACCCCAGTCACCCGTAGTAATACCTCGCAACCCAGAGCTCGTATCGAGAGTGGCCGGACTCCCGGAAGACGGTATGGTGTTGGGACACTTACACACAGGTTCCACGCCGGTCGCCGGTGGGGATATACCGGTTAGACTACCCCTCAAGGAGATATTCAAACACGTCTTGGTTATAGGGACTACCGGGTCAGGAAAGACGACGTTCGTTAAGAACTTATTGTGGTATCTGACCAATCACTATCCCGAGGTTTTAGTACTGGTAGTGGATGCTGCTGGAGACTATGCACAAATAACCCTACCACCCATCGCTGAACCAGCTGACTCTAGAGTGTACTTAGCTGCTTTTAGAGGCTCTCTGAAGAGGCTCGATAAGATGACGATCCTCCTGCCGGTCACTCGCACAACTAGAGACTTCTCGAGAGCTGTTGTAGACTACCTAGAGGAAAGGCTTTCAGCTATTGCGAGAGTATATCACGGTGTCAACCCGGAGGTAGCTGTATCAGTCACCAAAAGCTCTGGACAAATACTGGCTGAGACTCTCGTTAGGCTAGGTGAGTGGGGTGAGGTTAAGATAAACGTAGTCCCAGTCTCCCTTAGCTACACACAGCTGTTTGAGCACTTAGATGCGCTCCCGATCTTTTCGAGGCAGGCTAAGATATACCTACACCATGTCATTGACTACGTCGAGCAAGAGATTGGACAGATATCTAATTTCACACACTTATCGGCCGCTCTAGCGGAGAGGAGAAGGGATATAGAGAGGACTCTTAAGATACATCGAAGCACTTTTGACAGTATAGAGAGAGCAGTGAATTTCATAGCTAGCTCTGAGTGCGTTGACGTAAGCTTAAACGGTGTTCGAGTAGGTATTCCAAGCCCCAACTTCCTCAGTGGCATGCTCTATAGCCCCATAGTCTTAGACCTCGACTACGCAGTCTCTCGAGGGCTGCACTTCCTAATCGCTAATCTGATAGCTTACGAAGTCCTAAGGAGTCTATACGAATGGAAGAAGTATGGAGGTCCCATTACGAGACCTGCTGTCGTGGTGCTCGACGAGTCCCACAGGTTTTTCCCGTCTGAAGGTACTTCGGCTGAGGAAGTAGAACTACTAGCCGACTTCATATCGAGAATAGCTAGGTTAGGTAGGTCTAGAGGTATGGGGATAATCTTCAGTACCCATTCACCCAAAGATGTACACAGGATCGTGATACAGCTGGCCAACACGAAGGTAGTCTTCAGGAGTGAGAAGGAGTATCTCGAAATGCTAGACATACCCAACGAGTACGTTAGAGTCCTCGAGCTCGCACCAGATCGAGTAGCGCTCATTAAGTCTCACGTAGTTAGGTCTGGGTATACGATACTTAAGACGTCTGAGCCCCTCCTAGGCCACTTCGATACTGCCACTCTACTTACTACGAGGGGGAGCTATAAAGGGTCTGTATAACGCCAGTGGAGGTAGTTAGTCGATCGAGCTTGCGAGGATTTATTATCTTAGGTTAAGCTTAAGCTAGGTGATCTAAGTGTCGGAGGGTAGGAGAGTGTTCATTCTCGAGAACATTGACAAGGTCTTAATAGACTACGATAGAAACACCGACACACTGAATATAGTCTTCGGCGAGGGAGCTGAAGAAGCCGAGGAGGCCATCCTAGTGGAGGGCGATGTAGGCTACAGGATCAAGGACAACAGAGTTATTGGGATCACCATTTACAATTTGCTAAAAAGGTTTGGCATCGAGGTGTAGGACTTGACAATGCTTAACGCTCTCTTGGATTACTTCTCGAGAGCTGAAGTTGAGTACCTAGCTGAAGAGCTCTCTAGGCATCATAGAATACAGGGAAGTCCGGGACTCGAAGAAGCCGGAAAACTCATTCGCGATGTTCTCACCGACTGGGGTTTGAGTGTGAGAGTCTATGACCTACCTTACGGATCTGAGTCCCCACCTACATCTGCCCCGGTTGCTGGGTGGTTCGTAGTTGACGGATTCGCTGAATTGGTTAAACCTAAGAGGAGGGTTGTGTCGTCACTCAAGCATGCTTGGACAGCTGTAGTAGCTCACTCTCCTCCTGGGGAGTTCGAGGGCAAGGTCTGCTATGCTTCGACTTACAAGCATATAGCTCAGTGTAGAGATAGCGTTGTCCTCACTTCGGATTGGGGGTTTGGAACTTATCTGAAGGCTGTTGAAGTTGGTGCTCAAGCGGTTCTAGTCTTCAGAAGGAATGCGCCAGTAGGCTCCTACCCGTACGTCGGGATATTTCCAACTCAAACCGAGCTGGAGTATATGAGGGTACCCGCTCTCACGGTACCGAGAGACGCAGCTGAGGAAATTATAAGCGATATGGAGAAGGGTGAGGAAGTTGTAGTCAAGGGCTACGTTAAGTCTGGCTACAGGAGTGAGGCATACGCTAGAGTCGTTGAGGCGTCTATAGGCGATTCTAGTGACGAGTACCACATAGTTGCTCACTACTGCCACCCTAGAGCAACAATTAATGATAACGTCAGTGGGTCTGTCGGAGCACTAAGTGCTGCTAGATCGCTAGCTTTAGCCACTAGAGAGAGTAGGATATCCGTAAAGAGATCCGTAAGGTTCGTATGGGTCCCCGAGCATCACGGGACTGCTAGGTACCTCAGAGTAGTCTTGAGCGAGGGGAGAAGGGTCTCTGGAGCAGTAAATCTCGACATGATCGGTGAGAAGCAGTGTAGAACTGGGTCAGTTCTAAACATAGTAAGGCCTCCGATCACCCTCATGAGTGAGCTCGAAGCCTCAGTATATAGCAAACTACTAGCAGCTCTTCCGAAGTCGGGCAGTTTTTCGTCTCCAGTGGAGTTCCCACTCATACGGTTCTCTCTAGTTAACTACGAAACCGGGAGTGACCACGACGTCTACGTATCACTCGGGATACCAGCAGTTATGCTGAACCAGTGGCCCGATAGGTACTACCATACGAGTAGCGACACCTTAGACAAGATGAGCCCGAGGCTCGTCTACAACATTGGGGTAGCTGCTTTATCGGCAGTTCTAGAGGTTGAATACGCCAGGCTCTACCCGTATTTACACATGGTTTACGGGCTAGACACTATCAGGACCTCCGGTTTAGTGCTAGACGCTAGACAGTACCTATACTGGAGGAAGTCTAGGGAGCTGGGCATCGATATCGGATTAAAGAGTGTCGAACCACCGTCTGGAGGTCCGTCCCTTAAGCTGGCTCAAGAGGGGTATCTTACTGCTCTGTATTTAAGGTATAAGCTCGGCCCAGCAGTCTTAGATAAAATTAGGGAGCTCTCCGATAAGTTTAGATACGCAATGACAGCTCTATCTGTCTCTGGAGTTTACCTCAGGAAGGAAAGCAAAGACCTCGAGAGGCTTCGCTTCGAAGTTTCTGGAGAGCTAGGGGTCGAGGTTCCTAGGGAAGTCTTTGAGGAACTAGTTCAATTAGCTGAGAACGTTGGCTACGTAGCTAGGGGTTAATGCTTGCTACTCGTTTTCTTCGGCAAGGGTAAGGGAAAGACCTCTGCTGCTTACGGAGCTGCCGTTAGAGCTCTAGGCCGTGGGTGGAGAGTGGTTATAGCGGTATTCATGAAGTCTAGTGATAGTGGTGAACTGCTGCTACTAAGTAAGCTCAAGCTCCCACTCAAGCTGTATGTACTAGGAACTAGAGAGTTCGTTAAACCTGGTGTATACGAAGACGAGGTGGCCTCCGAGAATATGGCAACTTCCTATGCTTTCTTAACTTACATACTACCTAACCTCTTTAGGACCTATAGACCCAGACTCGTGGTTTTCGACGAGCTGGGTCTCGCAGTCCACATGGGTCTAGTTGATGAAAGAACTGCCGCTAAAGCCTTAAGGAGGTTTGTTAAAAACAGAAACCTCCATGCAGTAGTTACAGGTCGCTATGTACCGTCGACACTCAAGAGTATGGCGGACTTAGTGAGTGAAGTCAGGGAAGTAAAACACTACTTTCGAGAAGGCTTTATAAATATAGAAGGCTTAGACTACTAAAGAAGTAGTGAAAGACTCGCACAGTGATGTTTCGCTGTAGTCACTTGCTCTAAGCCCTAGTTATTAAGAGAGTTGGAGAAAACTTCAATTTAGTCGCGACTTAAGTGAGCTGTAGCTGCTACATCATTCTACGTTATTCGTTGAGTAATTTAGAGAGCTCCCTATGCTAAATCTTCAGCTTCAACTGGCTCCACTTACCAGCATAATTGATAAAGCTCTCGTTTAGCGTCGGCTAGCGAGATTGAGTAGATACCTTAAGGTAGCGCTGATAACTACTGAACTCGAGTTCTTTCTGCTATCTCTCTAGCGTACCGTGGAGTAATAAAGAACTCGATTACCCATGCGTTTCCTGACTTTCTCACACCGATTACTCCAGCTGTAGGTAGACATGGTCTATAACCCGCTAGCTCTGATACGAAGTCTTCAACGTATGGTGAGTGCCCTACAAATAGTGCTCTATCGGTAAAGTACGGCTCGACGTCCTTTAGGTAGTAACCCGGTGAGAGCTCGTCAATAACTCTGTACTCTACTCTATGAGCTTGCGATATTATCTCAGCAGTCTCAACGGCTCTCTTGAATGGGCTGGAGTATATTATCTTAACTTTAGGTAAGAACCTAGACACTAAGACAGCCTCCTCTATTCCCTCACTAGTAAGCCTCCTCTCCTCATCTCTCTCACCTGGTCTGGCTTCAGCAGCTTTAGCATGCCTCATGAACATTACGATCACACACCTACACCAAGAAAAAGAATTGAGAGACCATAAAACTATTTTTACACTCTAGATTCACATTTGTCTAAATCAAACACCGTAAAGTCATTAATTCTCGTGGATATTTAATGAAGATCTCATTGGACGACACTAAATACTATGAGACCAGACCTAAGATCACAGCGAGCATCAAACTAGTCAGTGAAGTCGCTAACTGACTATAAATTATATTTGGAGAATACAGCATATTAGTGGGACTACCAAATGTCTAAGTCTACTCAAGTAAGTCCTGTCGCCGAGTCCTCCAAAGCTATTACAAGAACGGTGGTTTACGTAGTTCTGTACGTAGTCGTATCAGCGATAGTGCAGTACGTATTTGCTAGCCTCTTACCGTCTTTTAAAATAGAGATAGCTGAGTACTCAGTGTACGCTCAAATACTTATTGCTGTAGCATTCGGCTACTTAATAGTCACTAGTATTGCGAACGTATTCTACTGGCTAACTAGAGCTAAGTACGACCACCCAACAGCAGCTGCTATTAGGAACGTCGTTAGAATCGTGGGTATAGGTGCGCTAGCAGCCGCAATAGCTGGTGGAGTTGCTGGTGGAGCTGCTGGAGTTGCTCTAGGCGGCTTCCTAGGCATAGTCGTAGGCTTTGCCTCACAGCAGGTCTTAGGGCAGGCAATAGCGGGGCTGTTTCTACTCATTGCGAGACCGTTTAAGATAGGGGACAAAGTCGTTATCGCAGGTGAGGATGGAGTCGTTGAAGATGTTGCCACACTCTTCACAGTAGTAAGTAAAGCTGATGGAGTTAAAGTACTCATACCAAATTCAGCAATTATAGGAGGAAAAATATACCTGAAGCCGAAGGAAAGTACGAACTGATTTTCTAAAATAGCTTTTACATCGTAAAGAAACTACATCTTCGAGCAATCTACTTCGGACACTCTTTTATCTCTCCTATAATCCGTTAGCTGATAGCCTCACCCATTCTGATATTAGAGAACTCTAATTAGATCTAAGAGCTAGCTTAAGTTTCGCAGAAACGATGGAACGACGTGGGCTGAGATAAACATCGTGAGTGTTACAAACTGAAACTACGTGTCTGCGGATATATATTCTTCTACGCAATAAATGTAGATAGAGTGAAAAGCTTAAGCCAAAGTACTAGTGATAGAGA
>Ga0209394_1000622_pt1 | contig 26667 bp, 20 predicted proteins | sample JNZ201metaG_FD_184122 | JGI IMG/M metagenome (GOLD analysis project Ga0209394, IMG submission 184122) | Hot spring microbial communities from Jinze hot spring, China to study Microbial Dark Matter (Phase II) - JNZ 20120812A (SPAdes) (version 3) ... | reverse complement strand
CTGTAAAAGATCACTTTCTCAATATATTTAGAAAGATTTTGGAAAACTAAGACCTAGTTATTCTCCTTGCAATAATAACAGAAAGTCTGTATCATAAAAAATTGAAGATGTATCAAAATCAAAGGAATTAGGGCTGTGGGATTTTAATCACAACAGAATACAAAAGTATAAATCATAGTGCTTAATGCACCTTCCGAATCCCATGGCGTCTAATAATCCTCCACACCCATTCAGGAGGATATTAGGCTATGTTCTCCAAGAGAAGGTGCTTCTACTGGGAACTTTAATATTGATCGGAGTAGGTGCGTTGTTAAACATTGTCAGCCCTTTGATTGCTGGGAGAATTGTGGATATAACAGTTTTAAAAGAATCTTCCGGATTGTGGCTGTATGGTGTAGCCATAATAGTCTTAACCATATTATCTGGGATAATCTTATTCTTTAGAGAGTACTTGAGTGAATTAATGTCCCAGAAAGTTGTATACAGAATGAGGATCAGCATCTATAGACACTTACAAGATTTATCGTATAGCTTTTACGACCGATTTGATGTAGGGCAGATAATAAGTAGGGTTGCAAGGGATACTGAAATCATAGGTAGGCTTCTGGGCTTCGCCCTTCCCAACCTTATATTTTCCTCTATTACCTTGGTTGTTGTTTCAACAGTGTTATTAACAATAAATCTGAAGCTTGCATTAATAGCTTTTTCAATAATCCCTTTCATAGCATTGGTCTCATTATCTTTTAATCGTTTTGTTAGACCGTTATTTGAAAGAAATTGGAGCGTAATAAGCAATGTAAGTACGATAGTTCAAGAGGCGGTTTCCGGATTCAAGGTATTAAAAGCGTTAGGTATTGAAGAAGAAATATTTAGGAAATTCGATAGGAGAAGCATAGAGATCTACGATATAGGAATGAAAATCGCCTTATTAAGTTCTTTAACCTGGCCATCGCTAGGCCTAATAGTGGGGGTGGGCTCTGCACTCTTATACTGGTATGGGGGTTTTCAAGTCGTATATGGTGAAATAAGCCTAGGCCAATTGGTAACATTCACAATGTACCTGGGCATGTTAGTCTGGCCGATAATGTCCATAGGCTTTGTTCTCTCAAGATATGCCGAGGCAGTGATTTCAGCCAATAAGATATTCGAAATCTTGGATACTGAGCCAGAGGTTAAAGAGAAGCCGAATGCAATAGAATTGAAAAAAGTCAAGGGCGAAGTTCGTTTTGAAAACGTGGTCTTCGGATATGAAGAGGAAAAGCCAGTACTCAAAGGTATTAGTTTCGAGGTGAAACCGGGTGAGAAAGTTGCTATAGTTGGGACAACGGGTTCTGGGAAAAGCACTATAGTAAAGCTTATACCTAGGTTTTACGACCCTAAAGAGGGCCGTATTCTTATAGACGGTATTGATATCCGCGATGTTAAAATAAGCTCGTTGAGGAGAAACATCGGCATAGTGCATCAAGACGTATTTCTATTCCCCACCTCTATAAGAGATAATATTGCATACGGAAAGCCTAATGCAACTATGGAGGAGATTGAAAAAGTTGCTAAGATTGCTGGAATACACGATTTTATAAAAAGCCTTCCCAAAGGTTACGAGACGGTCGTAGGTGAAAGGGGAGTTACGCTTTCAGGAGGTCAGAGGCAGAGAATCTCCATAGCAAGAACACTTCTGATAAATCCATCAATACTGATATTAGACGACTCTACTTCAAGCGTTGACTCTGAGACGGAGAGGGAGATATACGAGTCCTTAAAAGAGCTCATTAAAGATAAAACGGTTTTTATCATAACTCAGAGACTGTCTACACTTAAGCTTGCTGAAAGAATAATTGTTGTCGATGATGGGAGGATTGTTGAAGATGGAACACATGAAGAACTCATGAAAAAAGGAGGCGTTTACGCTAGGCTCTACTTAACCCAATATGGGGGATCAGGAGGTGCATAATTAAAAATGGGTTGGCATTTTCACCGTGCAGCTGAAGCGGAGGGAAAGCCTAAAGAAGTAGCTTCAAAGACTTTGATATTATGGCTTTTAAATCTGTTATCTCCCATGAAGAGAGGAGTAATTCTACTGATAGTTGTTTCATTGCTCTCGCTAGTAACCAGCGTTATAAGCCCGTTTTTAAGTAAACTTCTCATCGACGAGGGGATAATGCGTGGTGACTTCGATGCAATATTAAGATACGCTTTGGTCCTTATCTTGGTTGCAATCGGAGGATGGCTATTGGGATTTTTAAGAGGCTTCGTCTCAGGCAAGATAAATCAACGCTTACTCTACGATATGAGAAGTAGCGTTTTCAATCATCTTGAGAAAATGGATGTTGCATACATGAATGTAGAAAGATCCGGTAAAATGATTTCTCTGATAATTAATGACATAAGTGCAATCGGAGAAGTAACTACCTCTGGTGCAATAGAAGTCCTGATAAACTCCTTAACACTCGTCAGCTCTATTTATGTAATGCTTAATATGCATGTTGGTCTTAGCCTTGCCATTATTTCAATAGTGCCTTTAATGCTAGCTATATCCAGCTATTTGGCTAAGAAGACTAGGCAGGCTTACAGGCTTACAAGAGAGAAGCTTAGCGAGTTGACCAGTAGTGTGGAGCAGATCGTTTCAGGCTCAAGGGTTTCTCAATCATTTATCGAGAGGAGAAGCATAGATTTCGAATCGTTTGATAGACTCAGTTCGGAAACGATGAAGGCAAACATCAAGGCGAGGATCGCCTTTGCTATGATCCAGCCCTCACTAGACACTATTAGAGCAATCTCCTACTTGATACTAATCATCTACGGCGGTAGTTTAGTTGCTAGTAATGAAATCAGCATAGGAGCATTAATTGCCTTCTTCGGATATGCTGAAATGTTCTATAGGCCAATAATTACCATAACGACCTTCTACAATACTTTACAGGCAGCACTGGCTGCGGCTGAAAGAGTATATCTGTTTCTACGAGAAGAGCCTAAAGTTAAAGAGCTTAGTGAAGCAAAATGGATAGAGATAAAACATGGAAGAATAGAATTGAGAAACGTCTATTTCGATTATGATGGCAATCCTGTTTTCCAAGGTCTAAACTTTAAGGTTGAACCCGGTGAAATAGTTGCAATAGTAGGGCCTACGGGTGCTGGAAAAACAACTCTGACCAATTTGATAATGCGACTTTACGATCCAAAGTCTGGAGAAGTATTGATAGACGGGTACAACGTTAAAGAATTCGCATTCAAATCGCTTAGGAAACAGATTGCTCTTGTTCCTCAAGAACCTGTGCTTTTTAATGAAACAGTTTTGGAAAACATAAGGCTGGGAAATCCTGAAGCATCTGATGAAGAAGTCAAGAAGGTTGTTTCAGAACTGGGTTTAGAAGAACTAATAAACAGATTGCCACAAAAATACGATACAGTAATATCGATCGGCGGAGGAAATCTCTCAGTGGGGCAGAGACAGTTAATAAGCTTTGCCAGAGCCATGTTGAAAAACCCGAAGATACTAATATTGGACGAAGCAACCAGTAGCCTAGACCCCTATACTGAATCCCTCCTTCAAAAGGCGATGGTAAGACTTATGAAAGGAAGAACGTGCATAATAGTTGCTCACAGGCTTTCAACAGTCAAGCTTGCTGATAGAATAGTCTTCCTAGAAAACGGTAGGATAGTTGAAGAGGGTACTCACGAAGAGCTCTTAGCAAAGAAAGGCGCATACGCTAAGCTATACGAAATACAGTTCGGCACGGCTCCCGAAATCGTAAGCAAAAAGAGTTAAATAAGCGTTTGTTGTATTAGAAAAGTAAGATTTAAAAATACGCATTTTTACGCATAAGTCAAATTGTCAGATAAGACTGCTCCCCCACTTCTTGTCCAGAGTCTTACAGTCAAGTACGGGTCATTCACAGCTGTTGACAATATTTCATTCATAGTCAATCCTGGGGAGATATATGGTCTACTAGGGCCTAACGGAGCAGGTAAGACAAGTACACTCAAGACCATAATAGGCTTAGTCCAACCCGCCTCAGGGCGGGTTGAGGTCTTCGGCAAGCCTATTTCCGAAGAGGTTGCTGTGAAAAGCATGATAGGATACGTTCCTGAAGAAGTAATTCTAATGGATTCTCTAACCCCAAGGGAATTCTTAGAATTCGTAGCGTCAATAAGACGTCTAGATAAGAATACTGTAAATACACGTCTCGAAAAACTCGTTTCAGCATTTCAGCTTGGAGAGTATTTCGACACTCCAATAGCAGCTTTATCCAAGGGAAATAAGCAGAAGGTTGCGATAGTGGCCGCATTATTACACGAGCCACAACTCTTAATTCTCGATGAGCCGTTAATCGGCTTAGATGCGTTCTCCTCTAAAATACTTAAGGAGTTAATAATATTCCATGCTAAGAAGGGGGGTGCAGTAGTGTTTTCAACGCATATCATGGAAGTAGCTGAGAGGCTATGTACTAGGGTTGGGATAATACACAGAGGGAGGATGGTTGGTGAAGGAACTGTAGAAGGGCTGCGTAAAATCGTTAAGAGTGCAGAGGGTTCCTTAGAAGAAATATTTTTGAAAGTGACTGAACAGGAAACTGGCGTACAAGAAATAATCAGGGCTCTGGAGGCATAGTTTTGTCAAGCATCTCTGAATTATGGAAAATATCGAAGAAAGTTTATAGAGAGATAGTTTTCCAATCAGTTTTATCCTTCCGCACTGAGGGAGTATTACCTCAATCACCGAAAGACACTAGGAAGAATATCGAATCGATTGCTAAAAATATTGAATTAAACATCATCTTAAACAAGGTCATTATGTCTTTTTTCATGGGATTTATGAGTAGCTTTATGTTTTTCTCGGGAATTCTTTTAAAAGCCGACGTAGAGTTGGCGGCTGTATGTGGTGTTTCAACAATATTAATCTCAATCCTATTCATGATCGTTTTCATGGGTATACAAACCACTACTTCTTTCGTTTCTTCTAGAATCGCAGATATTCTCATCCCGCTTCCGCTTTCGAGGAAGGATGTTTCAAAAATCATAGCGATTTGCTTCATAAGGATTTTCGATATTCCACTCGTAACAGCAGTATTAATAACACCCATAGCCTACGGACTTTCATACGGTTCAATTCTTGGAGCATTAATTGTATTGCTAAGCGTAATTGTCACAGAGGTTTTCGCACTAACAATTTCTATCATATTGGCACTTTCATTCTATAGCAGGGTGGTTAAAGGAGGCGGAGGATCTAAATTCGGAATTCTAACAAGGTTTTTCTACATGACAATATGGATTATCCCAATGTTTCTCATGTACATGATTTTCAGCATTGCAGCACGCATACCTGAGCTCGTAAAATACCTTATGCAAAAAATTCCATACGCACTTGCAACCCTTTATCCTTTTTCACTAGGCTTCCTAACCTCGTTAGCAACATTTCAAGCTTATAATCCTAATACGGCCATTTTATCAATCGTCTCTTCATCCACCTATTTTGCTCTAGCATTATACTCTTTCAAATGGCTTGTGGAAAAATTAATTGGCATAGGTCTTGGAAGTACTGCTACAGGTTCTAGAATAGTGGCTGGAAAGGTCTTCATAAAGCTTGAAGAACCGTGGCTTGGAATAATTAAAAAGGACCTTAGAATAGCCTCTAGGTCACCATCGTATTTCAGTATGCTCATAATGCCGATTATACAAACAATCGTTTTTACTTTATCCTTTTCTTCAGTGTTTCCGATAAACTTAAACCAAATAACAATTCCAATCGAGTCTATACCGTTTAACCTGTTGATTTTTCCAGCAATATCTATGCTAATGATTTTAATCCTTCCCCCTATGCTTTTAAGTATTGAAAACGTTGCATACTCCTACACTGGAAGCCTGCCTATAAAAAGAAAAACAATGATCATTGCCAAGATAATCTTGACCTCAATCATCTATTTCATCTCCCTATTAACAATGCTTCTTCTGTTTGCAGTAATTGCACCCTCTCTCTTACCGGTTTTCATAGTTCTTAATGGTATTTTAACGTTTTCTGCAATCGCTTCAATAATAATTGAGACGGTTTTCGTTTCAAAAACTCTTGTACAAAAGCTTTCATCCGGAATCGTGTATTTCAAAACAATTTATTATATTCTCATAGTAATCCTTTTCTTACTGATTATGATGATGCCACTAATAACTTACACTATAATCATGCTATTTACTCAATCTGGCTTTTTAAGTATTGCCGGCTTAACAATTGTTTCAATAGCTGAATTCCTGGTGGCATTACTGTTTTTGATAAAAGTTAAGTAGCTGTTTTAAACTATATTTTTAATTATTGACAGTTATAAGCACTCGATATATCTTTATAAATAAATTCTAATCGTTTTTTACCCGCTGGATGGGAGAATATAGAAACATATCGGAGCTCTGGAAAATATCTAGGAGAATATACCATGAAATAGCGGTTCAATCAGTGTTTCCTATGCGTAAAGGCGAAGTTCTTCCTCAGGATATAGAGGTAAAAAACGTTTTTAAAAAACCGCCAAAGAATTTAACGATTATACCTAAGCTTTTTCTGGCATTTTACATAATATTTCTTAACTTTATTGAAATAGTGGTCACTATAGATCTTAATTCTGAAATGGGCGTTTTAGTTTCCGTATACTATGTTTCAAATATGCTTTGCCTTATTATGTTTCTTTTCATAATTAATGGGATGTGGGAGATCGTTAATTTCATCTCCTCCAGAATATCTGAGTTTCTAATAACTCTACCCCTGTCCAGAAAGGAGGTTTCGAAAATCCTTTTAATGACTTTTATTAGAATGTTCGACGTTCCATTGGTCGTTGCAACAATAACAATCCCTATTACTTATGGTATCTTATACGGCTCTATTCTAGGTGCTTTTTTAGTTTTAATGAGCGTTGTAACGGCAGAAGTCTTTGGAATAAGCATAGCTACTCTTTTCGCATCATACTTCTATTTTAAAGTACTTACCAAAGGGACATCAGTGTTGAGAATAATTTACACGGTATTATGGTCTATTTCATTTATGCTCACGTATTCCATAGTAAACCTTGCCTCCACAGTATTAAAATATGTTTTTACTTTCGGTAGGAACTCGCCACTATTGACCGTTTTATACCCGCTATCCTTCGGATTCCTGGCTTCATACATGACCTCCATCAATTCATGGAGTCTCTTTACACTTGCATCTTTGTTTTCATCATTTGCATATTTAATACTGGCCGCGATATCGATTAAGTGGTTTGTTAAAACAATTGGCAATATCGGGTACTTCAGGACAGCTTCCGGGTTCTTCAGGAGGAAGATGAAAGAGATATGCATTAAGCCTAGTAAACCGTGGTTTGGAATAGTTAAAAAGGATCTTAAGATAATCCTCGGCTCCCCGTTCGACATTAGCACCATACTATTGATGCCGCTTGGTTTCACAATCCTAATCGGATTAGCACTCTATAATTTTTCGAAAATGGGGGAAGGCTTTTCTATTGAAATATTAGGAATGCTCTTCTCATCTGTAATTTTACTTTTTACAATACTTTTACCACCTTTATTAATTATCTTGGAGGAAAATGCTTACTCCTATGTTGTAAGCTTACCCATTAGGAAAAGCACGCTACTGTTTTCCAAGGTTTTTCTCTCATTTACATACTACCTTATCATATTTGCTATTTTTACACTCATTTCAATTATGATTCCAAACTTTCCTATAACCATATTATTATACAGCGGAATAGGCAACGTCCCCGCCGTATTTTCTGCTATAACTTTTTCAACGAGGCAAGTAATTAAAAACCTTGGAAAAGCCTTCACTAGTATACGTCTAATTATTACCGAAATATTCCTTCGCTTATTTCTTTTGAGTATTTTACTTGCTGTGACGCCTAGCCTCATAAAATACCTTTTAGAAATTGTTCTTTCAGAAACGGTGGGTACAATCGGTTTTCTAATTTCCTCAATCATCGAGTTCGCAATAGCTATCATCCTCATAATTAAGACAAAAGAATGAAACGCCTATTCTAAAACTCTACCATTTCTTTAATTTTAGAGAAATACCATTTCCACTCTTCCTCATCTACAATATGGAATTCAAACGGGTGGTATGGTGGGAGACTCACAGATTCTTCTATCATCATCCTTATTTTCACCCTTTCCAAATTGCTTCTCGGGGCTTCTTTTGAAACTATCAAAACGTCGACGTCGCTTCCACCAGTGTACTCGCCTTTAACAACGCTTCCGAAAACGTAGATTTTAGAATTCGGTAAGAAAGACCTTGCCACCTTCGCTATACACATTACATGTTTCCTCCAGTTTTTAACCATTTCAGCTCTGCTCATAAGAATGTCAAAGTAGGCCTCCAAGCTCCAAAACCTCCCTCGCAATGTTTACAAGGATTTCAGCATCCTCCCTAGCGTATTCTTTCACCAAGTATCTGGAGGCTATATATGCATCCTCTAACAGTCCCAATTGAGTCCTCTTTTCTTCGAGAAGGTTCGCGAGGTTTTTGCATTCGGGGATTTTCTTAATAATTGATAAAAGGGTTAGTATTGAATGTGTTCTAGGATAATCGCCTATTTTTTCCAATAGTAATGATTTAAGGTAGAGTTGTACTGCTTGTTCCGATAGGAAGGCTGCTAAATCATACTCTTCAGATTTAAAGCTTTCCAGGGCTCTTGTGAAAAAAGCTTTAGCCCTTTTCTGTAGAATCCTTACTTCATCAATATGTGGCATTGTTAAAATATTTAGAAAAACATTATTTAAGGTTTAAACGGCTTTGATTATTAATGGTAAAGAATAATGCAGACGAACCTGTTTTGGTGCAGAGAGTGTAATGTTCCGCTCCTAGGGGAGAAATGCAACAACTGCGGGTCTAGTGCAAAGAAAATCCCGCTTCCCCCTTACACGGATCCACGCCCTGCTTTCCAGGGGGATTTTGAGATAATAAGGGAAGCTATGGTCAATTGTTATGGGGAAGATGTTACAAACTTGGTTGTTATGAATGATCGTCAGACCGTTTTGGTGAGTCTCCATTTTCTCGACCAGGCCTATGAGATTATCCAGGATGGTGTTCCAATAGGCAGGATTTTCTTCGACTTTTACACTCTCTCTTGGCGTTTTAAGCCTCTTGCTGAAGGGTGCCTTAGGCTTTGGGAAAACAAGAGTATTGGCGTTAGGGTTAACGGAAATGGGCTGAGCGAAGGCACTGTTTTAAGCGAAAAAAGTTTTCAAACAATGCCTGGAGTCTTCTTCCCCCTCGTAGACTCTAATGGTAATGTGATTGGGCTTGGCGAATCGACTTCGAAAGGATTAATTGTTAATAGGGTTTGGAAGAAAATCGATAGGGCAGAGGGCTGCAAGTCTTCTCTGAAGGATGTTTTAGAGGCTAATGAGCATTACTTGACGAGAGAAGGCTCTAGAGCATGTAGGTTCCTAATACACCTTAAACAGAGGTTTCATAGACCGGTAATAGTGTCCTACTCAGGTGGGAAAGACAGCCTCGCTCTTCTCTTGATAGCATTGAAATCGGAGATTGAGCCAGTGCTATTCTTCAACGACACAGGCTTAGAAATGCCGGAGACCATTGAGAATGTTGAGGACGTTGCCTCGAAGCTGGGTTTAAAACTAATGATTGCAGACGCTGGAAGAGCCTTCTGGGAATATTTCGAATCATTCGGACCGCCTGCAAGAGACTATAGGTGGTGCTGTAAGGTCTGCAAGCTGATACCAACTTCCAGAGCATTCTTGTCCCAGGGCGAAGTGCTCTCCTTAGTCGGCCAGAGGAGACGGGAATCTCCTGAGAGAGCAAGATCCCAGAATGTCTGGAGAAACTACTGGATAAAATCTGCTCTAGTAGCTAGCCCGATAAACGACTGGTCTATGCTTCAAGTATGGCTCTACCTTATGATGAACAATAAAATCGATCTAGTAAACCCGCTTTACTTCAAGGGTTTGGATAGAATTGGCTGCTTCATGTGTCCAGCATGTAGAATAGCCGAGTTCAAGATAGTGGAGAAGCTGCATCCCGACTTATGGCGTAATTGGGAGGATAAACTATGCAAATGGGCTTCTGAAAGGAATCTTCATAGAGAATGGGTTTTATACCATCTCTGGAGATGGTTGAAACTACCAGGTAAAATTCTAAGGTCTATGGAAGAACTCGGGTTGGAAGGCCATAGTGAAAATGCTTCAAACCGGATGCTTTTAAAAACAGTTTCAATCAATCGCGAGAAAGCCAGTGTAACAATTTTATTCAACGCCGCTATTCCGATTTCAACCTTTGCCAAAATGGCTTATCCACTCGGTGAAACCGTTTTAGAAGATGGCTCGCTTACTGTATCCGGCGATGTTTTTAGAGCTCACGTTTCAGAAAACAAGGTAGTAATCGATTTCGTCGAGGAAAAAAGCATAAAGTCTATTCTAAATAAAATCTCTGGTCTGGTTGCGAAGGCATTGTTATGCAAGGGATGTGGCTCTTGCGTGGATAATTGTCCCGTAGGTGCTGTCAAACTGGTCTCAAAAACTCCCATTGTAGATGGCCAATTATGCTTAAGATGCGAATACGGCGCATGCTTATCGAAATGTCCAGTAGTATCTTTCTTCATTAAAGGAGATGGGTTCAAAGCTTTATGTGATGCTCAAACAATTCGCTACTAGCTTTTCTCAGCCTAAACGCTAATATAAGCATTAATCAACTGAAGGCTCCTGGAAGGATTCAGTCTAATTGGGATTGGACCACAATCGAGGCAATATAGATCATAAAATTGAATAAAAGTTTCTTAATTGCTAGTTCCTCAACTCTCTGGCTAAACTCAAATATGTTGTCTTCTCCTCTCGCTTTCTATATACTCTGCGATTTCCACTACGGGGGCAACCCAGACTCTCTCCCTATTCTCATCTAGAAATTCCAGTAGGCTAATCAGCTTGTCTTCTGAAACCTGTAGGTAATCGCCGCCTATACCGTGGAATGTGAATATCACCCACCTGCCTTTGAAAGATTCTTTAACAACCATTCCTATCATAGCTTCAATACTCATGCTGTCTGCAGAACAAGACCAGAGCTCATGGAGATCGCATGCTATCGGGGAATTTGGATATCCGGCTCCTCCAGACCTTGCAGCTACGAACATCTCTGCTACAATAGGCACATAACTCCTTTTCCCCAAGCCTCTGCCGACGCTTGTCTGGAAGCAGGGGTATGCGAAAGTCTTACTGCCATTGGGTATGGCCTTTCTAATCCTATTATGTGCTTCAACTATGTCTAAACGTATTTCTTCAAGAGTCATGTCTTCCAATCCCCCTTTAGAATCCTGGTACCAGGGGTAATTTGATGAACAAGGATGTTTAAGGCTATGATTTCCCACTTCATGGCCTCTTTCAGAAACTTCTTTCCAAGTTTTCAACTGTTCTTCATCTCTGGGTATTATGTAGAAAGTTCCCTTAAACCCGAATTTTTCGAGAAGAGGTATTCCGTTTTTCAATTGAGACATTAAACCATCGTCGAAAGTAAGAGAAACTGCTCCCCTAAACTTCTGAGGCCAGTTGAACTCCATGGCTAAAAATCTGAATAATCCTTTTTAAATCTGTTTCGCCCTCGTCTTATCGAAATTAATTAAGGACTAATCGGGATACTGGCGCTACTCCATTTTTTCAATGATTTTATTAACGCTGTTAGCAAAGGCTGTTTTCAATAATTCACAAACATTTCCGAGACTATTTTCAACAACGGGGTCGTATGGTATCTCTCCCAGGAAATTAACACCCAGTCTAAGAACTTCCTGTTTTACAACGCTTCCCTCCATCTTCATATTTTCAACAACGCCAAGTATCGGAGCTTCGAGTTCATTAAGCATTGATATCAGCTTCCTGACTGTTTCAAAAGCCAGTGGAGAAGACGTTGTAACTATTAGAAACTCTGCTCTCTTAACGAAGCGTATGAGGTCGAGCATAGCATCTCCAATACCCGGTGGCATGTCTACAATTAGGAAATCAAGACTGCCCCATTTTATAACGGAGAACAATTCGATAAACGCGTTTGAAAACTCTATTCCTCTTAACGGCATTGCTCTATTCTTCGAATAGTAAACCACTGACATATACCTTAGACCGTGAATCAAAGGTGGTATGATCCCCTTGTCTTCAATCGGCCACGTTTCTCTAACGCCTAGGATAAAATGGGTCGATGGGCTTGTAAAATCTAAATCGAAGAGGCCCGTGCTTCTTCCCCTTCTCGCCAGTAGTAATGCGAGGGTTGAAGCCAAGAGGCTTTTACCAACCCCGCCCTTCCCACTCGTTACAGCAATAATTCTATTAATGTCGCCTACCCTGTCTTGGATAATGCTTACCCTAGGGTCGATCACTGCCTCTCACTCCCTTCACGCTTTCAACCCATATTCCACGCCCCTCAATGATTTCGAAATCCGGGCTCCCACAAATTGGACACTTGATGTAGGCATGTGAAACCTCTGGGAGAAAATGTATCGATTCTAAAACGTCCTCTTCAAAACCCTCTTTCTGGAAAAGCCACTCGTGATTACAGACTCCGCATCTCAGTTTCGTCTTTGCAATCTCCACAATAAACTCCGCATCCTTAAGCTCGTCCGGCTTTAAACATAGAAGAGCCGATTTAAACACATCATGCTCCAATTGCTGCATCTCGCCAATCCTTATCCTGACTTCAGTAACTTTATCGATACTGTTTTCTTCAGCAACTTTTAGAACCGTTTTTATTACGGATTCTGCTAGAGCCCACTCGTGCATACGAAACTCTACATTACAATGCAATTTTATAAGAGTATTGCATGGGGCTGAAATAAGGTGAAAATGGGTTGAATTAATAGAGTAGCAAATGGGGTTTTAATCAAAGCCGTATTTTCGCTTCAGAATTCACTTTTCTCCAGTATAGGTCGAAAACAGGGTTTGAAGGCTTAGTTTTAACTTCACCAATCAGAGTTTTTTCAATCTCCAATGATTTTACAAAGGCCTCTTTAGTAAGGTTCCTTAAATCTTCCATGGATACTTCTCCATTCAAAAAGCCAGATCTCAGTTTTTCTGCTCTAAGGTGAAAACTCGCTTCTACTTCCTCCATTTGTTTTCGTATCATTGGAAAATATTCTTTAAACGAGCCCATCATTCTCCTACTTAGCCTTTCGTGAATCCACCAGATTGAATCAGCATCGTAAATTTTTTCTGGAGTTAGTTTTAAATCAGGCAAACCCGATTCCATGAAAACGGGTTTGTAGATGCTTATGCAAGGCGTTGAAGTAGCTGTAAACCAGTGGATCGATACTTTTTCAAAAAGCTGCCCAATGTAAGAAGAAGATGTCTGAGAAGGCCTCGTAATAGGACCTGCATGCATACAAATATCTCTCATAGATCCTTTAGCTGGAGTAAAGTCTTTACCAAGCATGTGGCTTCTCATAATGTCCTTAACCAGGTGAATATCTATCTCCCCTATATTCTGATTGAGACAAGTCTGAATATAGGCCTGTCTCTCCCTCCCCCTTGCAAAATGAGTGTAAAACCTGTCTGAGTAACACTTGGAGAAATCAAAATCTCTATCGTCCTTACACCATCCTTTCTCTACTGCGTGATCTACTAGATCCTTAGAAGCCATGTCCCATTTGTTTTTAATGGTTAAAGCATTGGAGATACTTCTCACATCCTTCACTTTCTCAGCCGCCCAGTATTTCCCAGCTGTTTCTAAAACCCAAGCCTCCTTAGGATCACATATTATGAAGGAATTATGGTAGTAAGTTTTTCTCTTAAACCCACAGTTTCCACCTTGACCAAATTCTTCAAGATAATTAATCATGAAAGTGAGTGCTTCATACGCGTTTCTACATCTCTCTAAAGCCAGCCTCAGCAAATCCATTCCAGTAAGGCCTGTCTCCATTTTTTCTTCCTTAGTGAAAACCGCCTCGTTCCCTATGGCTAATCCGAATTCGTTAACCCCCATTTCAGCCCCCCACATCCAAACAGGCCTGGAAATCAATATGGCGTAAGTAACTTTTACCTGTGGAACCTTTATGTAAGTACAGTTGTTAAACTCCTCATCATGCTCCATCCTAGGGTAGAACTCTAATGCTTGGGGCTCATTCGGCTCTCTATCGCTGTTTTTAGCAAAAATCGTCACACCATCCTTTGTTGAATTCGATAATGCTACTAGAGTATCACACATGCTTTAACTTAGCTTATTGAAGAAGATAAGTTTTTTCCAGTTCAATGAAGTATTAAAAAACTACAAGTGTTTTGAAATTTTAGGAAACCTTGTCTGTGAAATCAAACTCTATTCTACCATATTCTGTGGTCATTACGCTAATTACTATTTTATGAATGCCTTCTTGAAGGCCGCCAGGCTTCTCGATGAAGAACTTAATCCTTTCAGAAACTGCAAAGATAACTGGATTTTTAGAGAACTCCTCTGCTTTGGAAACTACTCCCCCCTTCTCCACTTTTATTTTTTCCAGAGGGATCTCCTCACCATCTACTTTAAGCTTGATCCCGCCTTCAATGGTTCCTGATCCAAGCTTGTTTAACAAAGAGAAGGTAAATCCAACTTTATTCCCATTTTCATCAATAATGTTCTTCAACGACCCTTTTTCATACAATTGTCTTAACATAAATGCGGGGATCATCTCGTCTTGATGAGATCTAAGAAGAATATAAAGTTTTTTAAGTAAAAAAATAATTATCAAAAATCTATATTCAAGACGTTTCTTAAGTAAGCATGCAATTAAAACGTGAAAGTAGCATATTACGTGGTGCCTGGTACGTTACCTTTCTCTTCTTCATTTTCGTAGTACTGCATTATGCTGACAAATACCTAATATCTCCACTTCTACCAACAATAAGAAACGAGTTTAAAGTAAATTATACCGAACTCGGAGCTATTGAAACCGGAACAATAATAGTGGCAGTAATCTTCATGCCGCTCTGGGGCTATCTCTTCGACAAGTATAAACGTCCTCCCTTAGTAGCGCTTGCAAGCGCTGTATGGGGCAGTACTACGATTGTTTCAACTTTCTCTAGAAACTATGCTGAACTCATTGTTACTAGGTCAATCACAGGCATCGATAATCAGGCTACAAGTGGCTTAATGTCTTTCTTGGGAGATTATTTCCCACCTGAGAAAAGAGCAATGGCATTGGGTATTCTACAGGCTGCTGAAACATTGGGAGCGCTAATAGGCGTTATAATAGGGCTTGTAATCGGAACCAGTTTTGGATGGAGAAGCGCCTTCTTAGTGACCGCCGTCCCAGGAATACTTCTGGCACTCGTAATATTTCTCACTGTTAAGGATGTGCCAAGGGGAGGAACAGAGCCTGAGCTAATAAGCGTCAGAGATAAGCTCAGAGAAACGTTTTCAATATCTTCTATGAAACAGCTTTTAAAAAGAAGGTCGGTCCTTTTCCTTTACCTCCAGGGGTTTTTCGGAGTATTCCCCTGGAACATACTCTCATACTGGCTCTTCACTTACATGACTGATGTAAGGAATTTTGACCCGGAATCCCAGCTTCTCGTAATGTTAGCGGCCCTAGTAGCAATGGTTATCGGAAACGTTTTGGCTGGAATTATAGGCGACTGGGCTTTTAGGAGAAATAGGAGAGGCAGGGTAATCTTCGCCACCTTAACCGTCGTAATAGGGCTTGTATTCTTCAACATGGCTTTCCTAACCAAGAGAGGCCTTGAACTCTTTTTGATACTTGGTGCTCTAACCGCTTTGTTTATGCCCATGGCCGGACCATGTGTTTCCTCATCCGTACAAGATGTTGCTCTACCGGAAATAAGGGGGTCTGCCATGGCGATGTTGCTCTTCTTCTACAATGTAGGATCAGCTTTCGCCCCACTCCTCACCGGCTATATTGCAGACTTAATAGGGTTAGAGTGGGGAATAGTAACAATAGTAAACATAACTTGGTCCATATGCATATTTCTACTTTTTACGGCATCACTCTTCATCTCTAGAGACATCGAATGGAAGAAGAAAGTATTAGAGGAGAGGGCGAAGACACTTGCCTCCAAAGCTTGAAGCGAGCCTTCTAGAAAGAAAGACGCGTGTTTTTGAAGGAGGAATGCTTTCGGAAATAGCCTTCCCAATAGGCGGAATAGGCACTGGAACCGTTTCACTAGGAGGAAGGGGGAATCTTAGAGACTGGGAGATATTCAACAGGCCTGGGAAAGGTAAGGACCTGCCCTATACTTTCTTCTCCCTCTGGTTTAAAGAAGAGGGTTCGAAACCGGTTTCGAGAATACTGGAAGCAAGGTTCCTCCCGCCTTACAGGGGTAGTCACGGAATTCCTGCATACTATGCGCCGGGTCTACCTAGGTTCTCAAAGGCAAGGTTTAAGGGAGAATACCCTTTTGCATGGATATTCTTTGAAGATGAGAATGTCCCTTTGGAAATTTCTCTTGAAGCATTCAACCCTCTGATTCCTCTGAACGAGAAGGATTCGGGCTTACCGGTGGCGATTTTCAAATGGAGGGTTAAAAACAAATCTAGGAGTAGAGTAGATCTGACTTTGGCAATGAGTATTTTAAACCCGATTGGTTACGATGGCGTTTCGACGCTTACAAACAGGTTTAGTGATTTATTCGGTCAGAATTTAAACGAATTGGTAAAGGAACAAGGCTTCACAGGCATCAGGATGAGTAGTAGCAAGTATTCAAAGGATGATCCGAAATTTGGATCGATGGCTCTCGTAACAGGCTGGAGAGAGATAACATACACGTTAAGGTGGGAAAGATCTATATGGTGGGATGATGTCCAAAGCTTTTGGAGAGATTTTTCGGAAGACGGACGCTTATCGGAAGACCCTACGCCAGACTATTCAATGGATGGGGAAACAGATGTGTGTACCCTCGGGCTTTTAGCAACTTTAGAGCCTGGTGAAGAAGTTGTCCTACCATTCATACTCTCATGGTATTTCCCGAATCTAGTTAATTACTGGAATACTGAAGAGGAAGTGCGGGGGAAGAGAATAGGGAATTTCTACGCCAAGCTTTTTGAAGATGCTCTCGACGTAGCTAGATACGTTATCAATGAATTCGAAAGGCTGGAGAGGGAGACAAGACTATTCCACAAGGCCCTCTTCGAAAGTACACTTCCCGGATATGTTCTCGACGCTGTTTCAAGCCAGATTTCAACAATAAGGACTCCCGCATGCCTATGGGCTGAAGACGGCAGGTTTTACGCTTTCGAAGGATGCTACGATAACAGCGGTTGCTGCTGGATGAATTGTACTCATGTCTGGAATTACGAGCAAGCCTTAGCATTTCTCTTCCCAGCTTTGGAAAGAACGATGCGACTAACAGATTTTCTCGACAATACTGATGAAAACGGGAATATGGCTTTCAGAACCTTATTGCCCCTAGTGGGGGCAAGATGGAGGTTTAAGCCGGCAGCAGATGGGCAAATGGGCTGTATAATGAAGCTTTACAGAGAGTGGAAGCTAAGTGGAGACGATGAGTTTCTGAGGAAACTCTGGCCCCGTGCTAAAAAGGCATTGGAATACGCGTGGAAGACTTGGGATAAGGATTGCGACGGCCTAATGGAAGGTGAGCAGCATAACACTTACGATGTTGATTTCTACGGGCCGAATCCGATGGTTAGCTCGCTTTATCTCGGAGCTTTAAGAGCCGGCGAGGAGATTGCCAAATACCTCGGCGACTCTGAATCAGCTAAAAAATACAGGGAAATATTCGAGAAGGGGAAAGAGAATTTCAGTAGGATACTATGGAACGGCGAGTATTACGTGCAAAGGTTTCAAGGCGACCCGAGTATAAGGTATCAATTCTGGGACGGCTGCCTCTCAGACCAGTTAATAGGCCAATGGTTCAGCCACGTCGTAGGCTTAGGATACGTACTGCCAGAGGAACAGGTTAAATCAGCACTGAAGTCAATATTTCGCTACAATTGGAAGGAGGATCTTTCTGAACACCATAATTGTCAAAGAACTTATGCTTTAAACGATGAGAAAGGGCTTATTCTCTGCTCTTGGCCGAAAGGCAATAAGCCGGAGTATCCTTTCCCATACTCGGACGAGGTTTGGACTGGTGTAGAGTATCAGGTGGCAGCCCACTTGATTTACGAAGGGTTTGTAGAAGAGGGGCTTAAGATAGTAAAGGGTGTTAGAGACAGGTATGATGGGTTGAAGAGAAATCCGTGGGATGAGGTTGAATGCGGCCACCACTATGCGAGAGCCATGTCAAGCTGGTCTTTACTCCTCGCATTAAGCGGTTTTGAATACAGTGCTCCCGAGAAGACAATAGGTTTCACACCGAAAATCTTTAAAGACGAATTCAAATGCTTCTTCTCAACTGGAAGTTGCTGGGGGAGTTATAGCAGGGAGTTTAAACAGGGTTTACAGAGAAACCTGATAGAAGTTCACTACGGAGTGCTTGAGCTTAAAACGGTTAAGTTGGTTTTCGACGAGCCATTAAGAAACCTAAAAATAATACATTCAAATAAGGAAGAGCTGAATGCCTCCTGGAGTATCGATAGAGGTTGCTTGATCATCTCTTTTAGAGAACCCGTCTCTCTCAATGCTGGAGAATCCCTGGAAATAATAATTTGAAGATACGTTGTTTCTAATATCTGTTTATTAAAACACTAATTACCCTGGTCGAAAAAATTATATGTTTAAAATTAAGTACTGAATATCCGGGTTAAGAGCCATGTCTGATATTGATTCTTTCTACGACTTTTTACTAAAAGATATAGTAGGTGATAAGAATCCCGATTACGTGACAAGGATGTTCTTCATTACAAACTATTTGATGTCACGGAATCGCCTTTATCGACGTAGAAGAAGGAGGGGCTTAAGGAGATATAGACGAGTATAACAAAATTATAGGATTTTAATGCCCTCTTCACTTATGGTTTTAATCCACTTCGAGTTTTCAACCATAGCATGTTCTTCTATCGATAAGATATGCAGTTCAAGCCTCGGAAGCTTAATGTTCTTTCTCAGGGTTCTGTATACCTCGTCTTTAGTACAGTTTGAATCATCAAAAACTACAAGCAGGTCTATATCGCTCCCCACCTTATACCGTTTCTTAGCATAGGAGCCGAAGAGAATTACTTTTTTCAACGAAAGCCTTTCAGAAAATAGGGAAACACACCTTTCTATCTCTTTCAAGACTTCCTCTAGGCTAAACTTTGGAAAGAATACTTTTACAGAATTCGAATATTTCCTCTGCATAATTAATCATCCTCTCAGCCTCACCCTTCGTATACCCCCTGGGGATGAAGAGGGGTGAGCATTCGGATACCTCGTTGGAATATACGCTTTATCAAGCTCGAGAGCATGATCCAGCAGGGTCTCACTTACATGAATCCTCTCGTTCAGATGAATAAGTAGGTCGTATACGGAATGTCCCCAAGCCTCTTCACCAAGTTTCTGGAAGACTGCTTTCACTGCTTTTTCAGCAGATTGTTGCGCTGAGAAACATGCCCATTCGTAAAACCCTGATTTTAAATCGTTTTTTCGCATATTCTAAATCGCCTTCAGCCTGGTCGATCCAATCCGCACTCCTCTCAACCATTTACAGATGAATCTGAATGGTGAAGATGTAATTATTGTTTTAGTTTAACGCTTGTTACTAATATTTAGGCAGGTATTTGATTACTCCGAAACCGGCTGTCCTATTGCCTCCGATGTTAGAATACTCTGCAAACCTCATCAACGCATCCGTAAACCTTGAAAACTTCTCTGAAAACGTGTTCTTCGGAAGAGAGAACCTAACCCTACCTACGAATCCCATTACCCATTTATTTGAGGTTGGATGCTCATATACTCTAATAGTCCTAATACCATGGGGGAAGCCAGCTAGAGCAATACCTCCCCTTCCAATCCAATTCACATAGTCAACGTATTCGAAAGACATTCCGGAAAACCTTCTCCAAAGCCTGGTTAGATTCCTAAACATCAAGTAAACATCTGGTAGCGGGACAGCCCTGTAAGGCGGTTTAACAGCCTTCAAAACAGGGTCTGAAAGATTGCGCAAGAGGCTCTGCCTAAAGTAGCACGGTGTCCTAAAGAATACTTCAAACCTCCTAACCGGCTTAGCCTCTTCCATAATCTTCTCAAAGCTCTGATGGCTCACCATAATCTCTACGACGGGAGTATGGGCATCAATAAGCTTGATTTTCGGAGAGTCTGTTGAGAGAAGGGCTTGAGTGAAGACATTCATCAAATTCTGTTCGAGGATAGATATTCTAAACTGCGCTTGCAAAGGGCCGTTGAAAAAGTTGTATATGTAGGAAGAGTAGTTGCCGCGCAAAGCCTCTACTGGAGTAACAGAATACGGTGCCAAACTCTTCTGAGAATGCAGTCTTAAAGCAAGTTCTTCGTTAACGCTCTTCAAGAATTCGAAGAAAACGCCCCTGACAGCGAAGCCTGAAAAACTTTGAAACCTAAGGCCTTGCTCAGCAACAATCCTAAAAGTAACCTGACACATGCTCAAATTTTGATTATTGAAGCATTAAAGGAGTTTTTAAGCATGTATGGTAACATATACCATATTACGGATTTTTAGGTTTCTAAAAGATCAACCAATAAAGTATAGGCTCTTTTTCACATAATAACCATCTGACAGAACTGAGTCTACAATCTTAATTATAAATTCGCATTAATGTATCTATGAAGCTCAGCTCGCACCGGGCATTGAGTTGATTACTTTAGATAAAAACACTGCAGATCGATAAGAGCAATCGGGAATATTATGAAATCATATTATCCTTGAAAAATGCATCCAATCCCCGTATAGGCTATCCGACAGCTTGTATCTAGTTATCCATGAGATTAAAGATATAAGAGTGTCAATAATAGTGGCTTGAGGTTTTCAACTCGATCCTATTATTCACACCCTAATTAACAAGCTCTACAAACTCCTCCAAAAGCCGTGTTTAATACCTTCTCCCAGCTCTTGGAAAAAGCAGCTCTTCAATATGTCCCTTCTCCACTGCGAGCAACTTCACCCTCTAGGCTCTGGGCTTATTCCCAGGCACAGCGATACCGGTTTTAAATCCACTAAATCGAAGAATACCCTTCAGTAATCTCATAATTCAGGTGAAGCTACAATACTGGGTTGAATTTTCAAGCGTTTTCACTATTCGTCTCTGAGTATTCTACTGGTCAGCAATCTTTATATATTATACAATCACAATTGTAACAATCATGATTGTAAAATTTGTTGATAGAAAGGAAGAACTCTCAGTTTTGAAAAGGATTTACAATAGTGGGAAAGCAAGCCTAGTCATAATCTATGGTAGAAGGAGGATAGGTAAAACAAGGCTCCTTCTCGAGTTTTTGAAAGATAAGAACGGGCTCTACTTTTACGTTCCTAGAGGGAGTGAAGAAGTTATTCTGAGCGAATTCTCCAAGACGGTGGAAAATGATTTCTTCAAGGGATTCAGGTTTCACGATTTTAGGTCTTTCCTCGAATACCTTTCAAAAAAGGCTGAAGAGAAGATAGTGATAGTGATCGATGAGTTTCAAAGACTAGCTGAAGTAGAAGGCGCTATCTCACTGATTCAAAAATTCTGGGACGAGAAGTTGTCTGGACAAAGAGGGATGCTTGTGCTCTCAGGTTCTTCCATAGGTGCTATAAGGAAAATCGCGCTAAGGGGCGATGCCCCACTCTACGGTAGAAGGACGCTGGCGTTAAACATAAAGCCATTGAAATTCCAAGACTTGAGAGAATGGTTTCCAAAGTATTCTCCGGAAGATCTGGTTAAGGTTTATGCAGCCTTCGGTGGAACACCTGCTTACCTTGAGAAGATCGATGGAGACAAGACTCCTGAAGAAAACATAATCAGTCTAATCTTAAGCAAAGATGGAGTATTACATGATGAACCCGAGTATCTACTGTTTGAAGAACTGAGAACACCCAACAGGTACATGGATATACTTACAGCAATATCCCTCGGAAAATGCTATTTAAGCGAAATATCTGACTTCACCAAAATAAAAAGGGAAAACCTGACGACATACTTAAGCTCTCTGGAGAAATTAGACCTGATATCGAGAGAGCAACCAGTCTTGGTTGAGAAGAAGAAATCAAGATACGTTATCACCGACCCGTTTTTCGAATTCTGGTTCAGATTCGTAAACCCAAACAAGACCTTCTTGGAATTAGGTTTAAATGAGAATGTTTGGAGCAATATGGTTGAGGACTTTAATGCTTATTTAGGAAGAGTCTTCGAAAGAATCTCAAGAGAATACATTGTCTCAGAAATAAAATCTGGAAGAATAGGAATAGATGCCGACATTATTGGAAGATGGCAATACGGGAAAGAGGAAATAGACTTAATCGCATATTCCTCTAGAGATAGGAAGGGGCTCTTAATAGAGACGAAGTGGAAAGAACTCTCTTATGAAGAAGCCGAGAAAACAATACTCCAACTGATCGAGAAGAGCAGCCTGATAAAGATTGACGAGAAAAAGTACGGAATAGTGGCTAAGAAGATTTCAGGAAAGGAAAAACTAATCGAAAAAGGACATTTCGTTAGAGAATTAAAAGATATTCTTGGCTTACCCATCTAATTCAATGTCTAAGATGTTTTTCTCTTTAGGAGCCTTATTTTTATTCCTAGGGAGGCTTTTTTCCTCGTCACTAATATTACTGAAATCCTCATCCGCAGTTATTAGGGTGTTTAACGCTCTCCCTTTTTCTTTAAAGAGCCTTATGTAAGCAATATGCAGTAGGTCAAGAACCTTCAACCTCAGTCTTCTAGAAAGGTTTATGGCCGTTGCCATCGGCAGGTATAAGCTGTCAAACGCAGAAACCTTAATCCGGCCATCAGCCTTCTCATATTTCAACCCGAATCTTTTAAGTAAGTATAGAAGCAACGTTGGCACAATCAATTCCTCCCTTATTTTCAGCTTCTCTTTAAACTCGATTAGCGATATTCTCCTGCTTAAAACGCTGGCTAACTCTAGTAAAACAAGCTCTGAAACAATCTTATCTTCCTTGTTTTTAAGAATCACGCTGGCGGATTTTTGCAACGGGTCTTCAGGATCTAACGCTGCAACGATTATGCTCGTATCCACGTAACTCATGGAAACCTCTCCCTTTCTCTGAGAAACTGCTTCAACGCGCCGGGAAGCTTTACCAGTTTACTGCATTAATACTAGTTTTTGCTAGTCCAGAAACCGCCCAGTGCACCCGACTCGGTAGAGAGAATAAAAGTTGATGAATTATTTTCATCATTTTCATCCAGCAGATAGTCTTACGACCCACAACATACTCTATTGCCTCTCATCTCCGTAGGAAACTCTTGACAAAACATTTTTGGAGAAACAGTACTGAGGAAAAAATCGTGAAGCCTATACTTCTATTACGGAGCCTTCTCTAACTTCAGACTCGCTGAAAGCACCGTCAACATAGTATAGCAGTGTGCCTGAAACTAGGCTTTCAGCAAGGACTTTTCCATTCGGAAACCTAAAGACTTTTACGGGGAAACGTGGAAGCAAGTATTCTTTCAACCCTACGACTGCTTTACAATCTTCAACTGGAACCAAATTAATCACTTCAACTTCAAGCTCTTCAAGCGAGAGGGGAAGCTCTTCGTCCTGCTTAAGTATTCCTCTCTCGCCACTAAAAGTCTTGTAGTAAGCATAGTCTACGCGTTTAACCTGGAAGGGGAGTGTGTCAAGCGATATGGAGCCATCTAATCTTCCACCAGACTTACTGACGTTGAATACCGCGATAGATATGCTCCCATTAACTTCTGAGGCTATTTTAAGGAGGACTGGTTCATTGTAGGGGTCTCTAAACAAAACATCTCTTGTTGGAAGCGCCGGCTTATCTACTCTAACCAGCCTTCCATCCGGCAGAACGAAACGCTTCAACAGGTCGATATTCGTCTTCTCCGTCTCCCTATCCGTTATGTATACGGGGCCTCCGCTGAACACCCTGGCCACAGCATGGATTTTCGCATATGGATCGTAGGACATGAACATATCGTAGTCAGGATATGCTATGTGGTTGAAGAGAAGAGCATTATATATGCTGAAGACGGTGTGAAGCTTAGCGTCAGCCTTCCAGAACGGTATATAGTCTATCGATATTCTCATAGCGTTGCTGAATAGAAAGTTACTGTAGTTTTCCGGGACCATAGACATGCAATTCAATATGTCTAATCCATTGGCATACGCAGCCGCCTGCATGGCTAATTCAACATTCCTAGCGGCTTCACCAACCATAGAGAATCCTTCATACAGCGAGTGTATAACCCATTGATTATCTATTTTAACGAAATCTAAACCGTTGTCTCTAACCCAAGAGAAGAACCTACTGTATAGCTTAAACGCCTCCTCCATGGTTGGCGGGGGAACATAGCCTTCAACAAACTTTGAGAAGAACCCGCTACCCAACTCTCTCAAAACCTCTTCTTCAAAACCGCTCCAATGAATATCTATCGTGTGCCACAGCCCAACTAAATCCACGCCTAGACTCTTAAGAGACTCGACTACGCCTCTTATTTCATCCGGGAAACGCTTATTTGCAGATAGCTTTTTTAGAAATCTTCGCGGCCAGTCCCCCCGGCTCACTTCCTCCTGCCAACCATCGTCTATTATAACCCACCCCAGCCTAAGCCCCCTACCGATCAATCCACTAACTATTTTAACGATGTTTTCATGGGATAGGTCTTCAGTCAATAAAGCGTTCCAGGAGCACCATCCAATCTTATCCATTATGATAGGCTTCTTCTTCACGCTTCTGGGCTTGAACACAACGTGCGAAGAAGCTGTATTAACACAATGCTCAACAGCCCTATAAGGATCATTGTCTAATGCTAGTGAAACGATTGTGCTATTTTCAATACGCCTAGAGGCCTTGCCTGAAAAAACCTTAAGCCTTAAGCCCGGCCAAAGGTACGACGTGGTCTTATCTGAAAGCGTGAGTAGAGCCAGATACTTGCCGCCATAATCCGCCAAAAGAAAAACACTGTAGCATGGAGTATCCTCAAAACTCTTTAAGAAGACTGGATAAGTCCAGCATGGATAGCCGCGGGCATAATCTTCATGTTCAATATAACCTAGCTCAGGAGGATACTCTGGATCATCGGGCGGCCTGGGGCTTCTAGGCTCCTTGCCTATAGCAGTCTGATTATAATATCCGAAAGCGCTCAAGTAATTTTTCACCGAATCCTTATGAGTAGTCAAGACTAAGACTCTACAAGGCTTATCGGCGTCGAGAAATATCTCCAGAGGAAACCTATGGCTCAAATCTTTTAAAGATGAGGCTGAAAGACCGATAACACCACGCGAACCCTCGTTAGAAACCCTTATGTTCACAAGAACGTCGTTGCTTCTAAAATTATAGTCTACGTGCTCACCAGTCTTAGAACATCCGAAAAACTCGCAAGTAGACTCAGAGCCGTCAGCAAAAACCACTTTAACAGAGCCTATTCCCATGGGCAAGTCCCCAATTTTAAAACACGGCCTATCCGACATTCATCACCACCATACGAATGTCAAAGCAGGCTTCCATATTGAAGTTTATTAATGTTTACCAGCAACGTAAATAGAAATCGCAGAACATCAAGAGCATGAAGAATACTCACTACCCTAGAGCGAAAGCAATAATCTTCCGTCAGACCTGAATGATGTTAAAACACACCCTTAAAATTCTTTGGACGAAATGCTCCCCCCTAGTGATTATGCTTGCTTTCAATTCTCTTTATCAAGATTCAAGAAATATTGAAATCTACAAGGGGGTTTATAAGGAGCAGTGAAAAGCATAATTTTATTTGACTCAAATAGTCCATAGGAGTTAACCAATATTAGAATCTTAAAGAATGAGAAAAACCAGCTTCCAGTAGGAAAATCTCATCCAGATAATGTTAATTTATCTAATTCCTCTTTGCTTTTTATGATTTTAATATCAAGCTTTAAACCTTTTTTCTGCATTAATTCTTTTACGCTATTCAATGCCACTTCTTTCTCTTCATTAAACTTGCCTCTCGTTGTTACTTCTATTCCTAAATACATCGGATGATCTTTTAACACTAATAGATCTAGCTCCCCCACTTCCCTTTTTTCCCTTTCTGTTTCTTCAAAGAAAGCTACTTTTGGTACACAGAGATTCTCCATTTTAACAACTCTGTAAAATATCTCATATTCTAGAATACCGTGCTGAACAATAAGCTGATTAAAAAGGTCTTCCAAAAAAGTACTAGACAGGAATTCTTTATCCTTCAATTTTTCGATTTCATTAAAAAATTTCGATATATAACTATGAAGTATTCCTCCCTTATTCTTAAGAGGTGGATAAGAACAAATTTTTTTAATTAAATCTTTAATCGCATATTCAGAATTCTCAATGTATTTTTCTCGAAATGAAGGCCAAAATCCTTTTTCGGATATAAGTGGGATATCTGGCAAATTGAAAGGATCAAAATCATCTATAATAGATATAAATGAGATACCATTACCTATTAAGTCACAGAATAATTCTTGTATTGATTTTCCATTGCCTATGTATATATTCTCAAAACTCATCCAATTTCCCCAATACTTTTCTAATTTACAAAGTGCTTCATATATACATAGATATCCTCTTAACTTATTGCTTTCCTCCGCTATTTTTTCAACAAGACTTTCATAAGATTCTTTAACATGGCGATAAAACCTATTACCTTCTTTTTTAAAATCATTTACTAAGTTTTTTCTA
>Ga0209394_1000620_pt1 | contig 26676 bp, 28 predicted proteins | sample JNZ201metaG_FD_184122 | JGI IMG/M metagenome (GOLD analysis project Ga0209394, IMG submission 184122) | Hot spring microbial communities from Jinze hot spring, China to study Microbial Dark Matter (Phase II) - JNZ 20120812A (SPAdes) (version 3) ... | reverse complement strand
CTCCTAAAGCCAGCATTCATATCCTCCCTTAGCTTGGCGATCTCGCCCCAAACTTTAGTGAACTCTTCATCGTGGCGCTTAAATCCAGCATTCATATCCTCCCTAAGCCTAGCTATCTCAGCCTCAATTGCGGCGAACCTCTTAGAGTCCTCCTCAGCCTTCCTATTAAAATCCTCCCTCATTTTATTAAAGTCTTCTCTTAGCCTTAATAGCTCAGCCTCATTCCTATCAAGCCTACGGAGAATCTCCTCTAAGCCGAGCAGGCCTGCCACAGCATAGCGGAACTCCACATCCTCACGGAGCAGCGCGAAGAACCTAGCCTTGAGCTCGCTAGTCTCCATCGGGCACTCACACATATAACACTGCATTTTTCAGAATAATATATACTTCACTATTTTAGGCGCAAGACTGCTGGCGAAAGCGGCACCACAGTCTTAACGATATGGGTTTTACTCAAGGGATGGTAATCCCTAGCGGCTATTCTTTCCGCTCTTATCCTCTGCTAGTCTTCTCGCCCTCAGCCACAGATGTCTCCTCAGTCTTCTTAAGCTCCCCTTCGATCTCCTTCTCTATATCTTCTATCGGTTTGGGTGGAGGGGTTGTTGCAAGCGTATAGAAGGGGAGCTTAATCGGAACCCGGAGATATTATTTATGTCCATTATTGTGAGGTATTTTATGAAGCCTTCATCTTCAGCCCACTTCGCAGCGCTCCTATTACCCCATCTTAAGGCCACTATACTGATCCTTCTGGCTAGGGGTTTACCAACCTGCTCCATAAGTCTCCTCAACGGGCTTATCATAGCCTTCTTAACTTTAACAATTATCCTAGCTAAGGCCTCTATCAGCTTTGGGCTCCTAGGCCTATCAATAACCTTAATCACCGAATCCACTAAGCCCCTCTCAAGGCTAGAAAGCGCCTTAAACCAGATGCGCCTCCTCAATGCCTCGAGCCTTACGCGAGCCAAATAACGCGAATCTAAACTTAACATAGCCCGCACACCATAACTTGAGGACGGCGTTATTACCCAAACAATATTATTTTTACTATAGAGTAGGGTTTATAAATTTATTTAATAATGGGCATGTTTGGTAAAATCACCCGTTATATCTTCGTCTAGAAGGTGTTGAGCGCTAAAATAAGCAAGAAACTAAGAATATTTGCTAATATTTCTCTAGCAGGAAATAGCAACCTGTAAGTATTGACGCCGGAAAATAACATGTGATTAACATGACGGAGCATTTTTCCTCCATAAAAAGGACAGAGAGAATAAGGAATCTAGCGTGGAAATTCGGACCTAAAAATGAAAATGATAAAGTGGTAATAGGCTACCATCCATAATTTCTGAACCTTGATAGTGAGCTCCTCAATTTTTGTTTTCTTTGCTGGGAAAAGAAAATTATTTGAGTTACTTTCTCTCTTCCCTAATTTTCTCCAAGATGGAGTTAACCATAAAGTCTATATCGCTTCTCCACGAACCGTTGGAGAAGGCTTCATCATAGAAGTAGTATCTTAGGCTTGAATGGTAATCGCACCAGTAAACCTCCATTCTCTCGCAGTATTCTCGAAGGGCAGATGCTAGGAGGGAGTAATCTATTGGCGTCATCATAATGTATAAGATGAAGCCTTCCGACGTGAAGAAGAAGGTGCTTTGGAAGGGAAGCGTCTTTATTGCCGATGCAATCCTCATCGAGTTCCTCATAGAGGACTTACACTTAAAGAGCACGTGGGATGTCAGTTGTAGAAAATGCATTCCGACAAGAATCCTATATCCCTCAATGACGCCGAGATCCTCGAGCCTCTTCCACCTCTTATCCAAATGATATAATTCGACGCCGGCGTCTTTAGCTATATCACTTCTTCTCCTCAGAATATTTTTGGACAATTCTCTTAATATCTGCATATCTATTTTATCGAGCAGGTTTAGAACGTTCTTCTCTATTTTGGGCTCAAGCGGCTCTATGCTTTCTATGCTCTTAGCCCATTTACTCCAATCAAACTTCCATCCGACCCCCGGCTCATAGAACGAGTAGTCTGCTTCGCAGCCAATTGGGAAGGATGTGGGCATCTCCAGAATCCATTTTTGAATAATATTATCCTTAGCGAGCTCCTCTAACAAGTCTATGAGCAGATATGTTGTGTCGATTGGCACATAAAATATGATGAATAATCCATTTATGGGGCCGAAACACCTTACTCTATAATGAGCATACGGATGAAGATCGCAAACCCTTTCAACTAACGCTAATTTATCAGGCGCAGCCTCAACGAAAACTATCTCCATCTTTAAGCCTAGGGTAAAAGGATTTATTCTGGCAGAAACTCCGTAAAGCAGCTTGTCGGATAGCATCCTTTCAATTCTCTTCTTCAATGACACGGAGGAAAGACCAACATCCCTACTAAGAGATCTCAATAATGCTTTGGGATTTTTCCCCAAAGCAGATAAAATCTTTAGTGTTAGCGCATCAACGCTAGACATGGTTTCCTTCCTCTATAACGCTTATCTCTTCCATGAGCGTTTGATGTTTAGCACGGTACTCCTGGGGTCCCGCCAGTTGGAGGATCAAACTTAAAGAACGCCGTATCACTTAATTTTCCACATTTAGCTGTAACCTCGACCTCATAAATCCCCTTTTCCTTCACGAAACCTTCAAATTTATATTCAAATTGTAACACTGTAACACCATTACTGCAGATTTCTCCACTAACCCCCATACTTCTTTCTTCTATACTACCATCAGGGCTTCTAGCAGTAATTTCTACGCAAACAGTACTTACCTCACTATCTAAACCACGCAGGAAAACTTTGCCGATAACTATCAAGTTTCCGCTCTCAGCCTTTGCACGCACATTCACCTTAATTGACGGATTTGTTGCCGACACTATTGAGAGATCATTTAGGAAGATCATGGCGAGAAAAACAGCGACCACCACACTGCTAATTATGCTTTTTCTCAACATGCATCACCCCCATAATATGTTTTTATAACATTTTTTAATTTAAAATTTTTGCCTATATAGGCAAAAATTTTTAAGGAGAAACGTTATATTTTGCATATAGTGGCAAATATGAAGAGAACGGGATTTAAAGAGAGAGGAGCTAGGCTGAATACCGTGAATTTTGATAGACCTGCATTATTGAGGTGATCTCGTGAGCGTGGTGGATGTTTTGGAGAAGAGCTTCGTAATCGAGATCTTTGGCACAGTCCTAAGGAATATTCTCCGTTCTAGTCTCGGTGAGTCTGCTGGTGAGGCTGTTCTGTTCTTTCTGCGTAGGGGTTTGGGCCGGGATCCATTCGAAGCATTTTGGGATAACCCAAAATCAGTCTATCAGGAAATGGTTAACATATTCGGGGTGGGCGCTAAGATCTTAATCAACATTTTGGTGATGAGAATTAATAGCGAATTCGGCTTAAATATGAGTTCTGAGCGCTTTGTGGAGCTTATGCAGCGCGGTGACGAGATGTCTGTGGAAGAGATACGCTCATTCCTAACGAAGATAGCTGAACTATATGAGCGAAAAGAGATAAAATAGATGGAGGTTCCCGGGATCTATATTAAGATCCTGGATGCATCGGTTATCCCAAGAAGTATGGAAGCTTTCATGTATGTACAGGGGTAAGGTTAAGTCCTTCAAACACTATTTGAAAATGATTCAGTAAACGATTAATCTACAACTTTACATATTCTCCTAAACTGGTGTTATATATGGATGTTTTTGAGGCTATTCAAAAGAGGCGTTCTGTTAGGGCTTATGAGCCGACGCCAGTCCCCAGAGAGACGCTGAAGAGGGTTTTGGAGGCGGCTAGGCTTGCGCCCTCAGCGGGGAATATTCAGCCTTGGCACTTCATAGTTGTGACCGATGCTGAGAAAAGGAGGCAGCTTGCTGAAGCACCTTTCGCGGGCTTTCTAAGGGAGGCGCCGGTGGTTATCGTCGGCTGCGGCGACCAGAAGGCTTCCCCAAAATGGTTTATGGTTGACGTTGCGATAGCTATGCAGAACACGGTTTTGGCTGCGACGGCTGAGGGGCTTGGGACATGCTGGGTTGGCAGCTTTAATGAGGATAAGGTTAGAGACATGCTTAAAATACCGGGCAATTATCGGGTGGTTGCATTACTCGCCTTAGGTTATCCGCGCAGAAAACTTGATGTTCAGGGCGGGATCCTCCACTTAATAAGGAGGCGTAAAAGCCTAGAAGACATAGTTAGCTTCGAGGAGTTTGGAAGAAAATAGGTGGCGGGCTCCCATTGATGAAAAGGCTGGTTGCAAATTAATGTATCCTAAATTATGGATCGTTAATCCATAAGGTTTACTAAGTTGATTTACCGCAACATTAATATGGGGGCTGCACTTAGAGGTGAAAAATTTTGAGCGCTGACGACGGGAGTTCTGCCATCGAGGTTTTCCGCGAAATCTCTAAAAGGGCTTTATGCTCTAGTCTCGGTGAGTCTGCTGGTGAGGCTGTTCTGTTCTTTCTGCGTAGGGGTTTGGGCCGGGATCCGTTTGAGGTGTTTTGGGAGGATCCCGGAGCCTTTTACCGCGAGCTGGAGAGGGTTTTTGGGGTTGGCGCTAAAGTTTTAATTAAACTCTTGGTGTCGAGGATTAATAGTGAGTTTGGCTTAAATATGAGTTCTGAGCGCTTTGTGGAGCTTATGCAGCGCGGTGATGAGAGCTCGGTTGAGGAGATACGCTCATTCCTAACGAAGATAGCTGAATCATGTAGGGGTAAAGGTGGGAACATATGATGAAGGGCAGTGCCAATAGGGTTCCAACCGGGGTAAGCGGCTTAGACGAGCTTATCAGTGGAGGGTTCCCGAGGGGCAGCCTAATAGTTTTAGCCGGAAACCCGGGAACGGGAAAGACGATATTCTCGGCAACATTCATCTACAATGGCATAGTTAACTATGGTGAGAGGGGCATATACGTCAGCTTCGCCGAGAATAGGGAGGCTTTCCTCGGCAACATGCTCAGCCTAGGCTTAGACTTCGAGAGACTGGAGGAGGAGGGCATGTTCCGCTTCCTAGACATGGTGACCGCCAGGGAGGAGGCTGCGCCGACAGTAATGGAGACAGTGCTTAGGGAGGTAAGCGGGTTTGGGGCTAAACGCCTGGTAATAGACTCCTTTTCAGCCTTAGCTCAGGCTTTTAAGGAGGCGCATGAGGCCAGGATTATACTGCACACGATTCTAAGTAGGGTTACCAGGCTCATGGGCTGCACAACAATCCTGATAGTTGAGAACCCGCATGAAGGGGAGAGGATAGGCTTAGGCATAGAGGAGTTCGTCGCAGACGGCATAATAATGCTTAGGAGAACTAGGATGGATGGAAGGCTCCTAAGAGACCTGGAAATACTTAAGATGAGGGGGACGCCGACGCCTGAAAACCAAGCCGTCTTCACACTTAAAGACGGCTTCAAAGTCTTCCCACCATTCAAGCCTAAACCCATCGAGAAGCCGCACAGGTTCCAGCCGCAGCCAGACACAGAAGAATACTTCTCAACAGGATCACCAAGCCTAGACGAGATGCTCGGAGGAGGCTACCCGAGAGGCTCAGCTGTGCTCATTGAGATCGATGAGCAGATCTCAACGCTGCAATACCATTTAATTGCTGCCGTAACAGCCTGCAACTTCGCCGCTCAAGGCAGAGGCGTAATCATTGTTTCATCTAGGGGTGTAGACGCCAGTCTCATATTGAAAAGAGTTGAGGAGTATGGCTTAACAATAGATGAGGTGAATAGGCTCCTAAGAATATGCGTCAAAGAATACCCCGGATTTAAGCCCAAACCATATCTTATAGCATTTGGAGGCAAGAGCGTTGATGAGGATTATGCAAAATATATGAAGGGTGAGCTGGAGCTAATAGAGAGCACCGGCCAGCCAATACTGCATGTTATTGGCGTGGACACCCTAATAGATAATTATGGAGTTAGAGAGACTATTTCAGCCATTAGAACCTACGCTACGCGAGTAAGGGAGACCAGTGGCCTAGGCATAGCGTTGCTTAAGCCGGGCTACCCGAGGCTGGCTAAGATCCTCTCAGCGACAGCAGACATACACTTAAAGATCACACGGGAGCATGGAGCCGTCCTAGTCTACGGCGTAAAGCCCAGAACAAACCTCCACGTACTCGAAATGGACACTTCAAAGGGCTATCCGATGCCGAAGCTAACACCAATAATCTGAGATAGAAAGGTAAAGGTAATTTAGAGATAATTAGATACTCTTGTAAAAGATCAGAAAAATATGGGAAAATAAATTGAGAATATGCTGAGCGAAGGTCTACTTTAGCTTATATTTGCCGTCAGGGGTCTTCTCGACTTTTCCTTCCTTAATTAGTCTCGTTAGTTGACCCTTAACTATACCTGGCTTCGATCCAGTGGCTTTGACGAGATCCTCGACGGTTTTTACGCCGGACTTTAGCTCCTCAACTATCTTGTTTTTAACGCTCATTTAATCACCCCCTTCTCATAATGTTTTTATAAATCAAGCAAATAAATATTTTACGCTGAAAATGTAAAATCACCATTTTACAGCCTTCTCTAATGCACCATAAAGCTTATATTTTACATAAAATCGGGCTTAAATTTACTCTTAGACTCTATGGGTTAAATACTCTACGCTGCCGTCCGAGAGGATTCGAGCTGCGGCTCTCCGCGCAGCCCAGCACTGGAAAGCAACGGCTACTGGATATGAGGCTGGGTGTCTATGGGCGCATTCAATTTTCACAGCCAAGCTCGTCACGCTTCCGCCTAAACCCATCGGACCTATACCAGTCATATTTACAGCTTTATGGAGCTCGTTTTCAAGAGCCGCTATCTTCTCATCTTTGGGCTTCTCATTTAATGGTTTGAGGAGAGCTTTCTTTGCGATACTCATAGATACGTCTGCTCCGCCGCCTAGACCAACGCCTATAATTGTTGGCGGGCATGGGAGACCACCAGCTTTTATAACGCTTTCTACAACAAATCTTTTCAATCCGTTTAAGCCCTCACTCGGATTCATCATTTTCAATGTGCAAGCGTTCTCTGATCCGCCCCCCTTAAGCAGCACTGTGATCTCAAGGAAATCCCCGTCGAAAATCTCCCAGTTCAAGTATGGAAGATATCTTCCAGTATTATCACCCGAATTCGCATCTGAGAGGAAATCCACAGCGTTTGGCCTAAGCGGTATGCTTAATGTTGCTTCTCTCACGGCGCTGCGTAATGCCTTTTCAACTTCACCTAAACCTTTAAACCTTGAACCAGCCCTCAAGTAAAATGAGATTGTTCCAGTATCTTGGCAGACTGGTATGTTCTCTGCCTCCGCAAGCTTTATGTTCTCTAGAATATTTTGGAGGTGCAGTCTTCCAATAGAGCTCCTCTCCTCATAGTAGGCTCTCCTAAGAGCATCTTTAACATCATCTGGAAGCCTTATAGCTGCGAGTTCTAGGAGTTTTAGCGCTACCTCTCTTACTAATGAGCAGCCGACCATAGTTGCTCGCCAAAAATCTCTTCAACTTCTAATTTAAATATCTCCTCTAACAAAATAAATTAGTTGAAGAAGAAATGTATGAAAGCGAATTAGAGAGAAAGCGTTATCTCACAATTGAAGATATTCCAGGCGTAACCCCATCTTTAGCGGAGAAACTGCGTGAGCTAGGCTTTAACACTGTTGAAGCTCTAGCTATGGCGACTATACGTGAATTAGAGCAGGCTGGCATAAGCGACAAGAAGGCTTTCGAAATAATTAATGCAGCCCGCTCCTCCATAACGCTATCATTTATACGCGCAGACGAAATCCTTAAAAGACGGCAAAATGTGCTCCGATTAACAACTGGAAGCAAAAAACTGGACGAGTTGCTTGGAGGGGGGCTTGAAACTCAAACGATAACCGAATTTTATGGCGAGTATGGGTCTGGAAAAAGCCAGATTGCTCATCAGGCTTGTGTTAATGTGCAGCTGCCTCCCGAGAAGGGTGGATTAGATGGAGGAGCCCTATACATAGATACAGAGAACACTTTTAGACCCGAACGAATAGTTCAGATGGCTAAGTTTAGGGGGTTAGACCCGCAAAAGGTTGTCAAAAATATTATCTGGGCCGAAGCATACACATCCGATCACCAAATGTTTTTACTTGAAAACGCTGACAAAATAATAAAGGAGAATAACATACGCTTAATAGTTGTTGATTCTTTAACAGCGCACTTTAGGAGCGAGTATATCGGTCGGGAAAACTTAGCTTTAAGGCAGCAGAAGCTAAACCAGCATATGCATAAGCTTATTAGGTTGGCGAGAGCTTTTAACGCGGTAGCTCTGGTAACAAACCAGGTTATGTCAAGCCCCGAAGCCTTCTTCTCCGAGGGGATAAGACCAATAGGCGGGCACATAGTCGCCCACACAAGCCACACGAGAGTCTTCTTAAGGAAGAGCCCTAAAGGTCCGATAAGAATAGCGCGCCTAGTTTCAAGCCCATATCTCCCCGAAGGCGAATGCCTATTTAAAATAACTGAGAATGGTATAGAAGATGTCACTGAAGAAGACAGATTCGGCTGGGAATAAACCGCCTATCCCACATCAGTCTCTAAACATGGTTTTCGACCTTATAATCGTTAGGAAGATTGCTGAGGCTGAGAAACTTCTACAAGAAATAGAGATAAACTTTAAGGAGAATATTAAGAGCGATTTTGACATCGGTTTTATTAGAGCGCTTAAAGGAATTATATTAATGTATAAGTCGGGCGATCAGAGCTCCTTCTTAAACAACCTTAACCTAAATGACGCGGGCGTTTTGAGAAAATATTATAGTGAGTTTTTAGAGTTTTCTATGGATGATTTACACTCCAATTACGATAGGGGATACTTCTCAGCGCTATCGCAATTTATGCTTTTCGCGCTTAGAAAACTAGAATCAAGAGGAAAATAGCTGGATTTAGTACGGATGTAAAATTGTGTATAGGAGAACCCAGAAGAAGATCCATGAGGCAATATATATGCCTACGCCGGTCTTAGTAATATCCGATGGTTTATTAACTTTCGCGATGAATATCTGCCTTAAAATCCTATCACTTACAAGATATGTCGCCACACAGAGCATTATTCCACTAAAAACATTATTCACTCTTAGAAGCACACATAGGGCTCCCACGAGGGCTCCAAGAGCAACCTTAACCCAATAAATAATGTTTAAAGGCTCCATTTAACATCTACCTCTATGGTGATCACTTGAAGGAACAGATGAGCAGCTTCGATATAGCAGCTATAGTTGCGGAGCTTAATGGCATCATTAAAGGCTCCCGGATCACCAAGATCTATCAAATAGATGGTAAAATCTTACTCTTAAATCTTCATAGTCCAAAAGGCGAAAATCTTCAGCTTTTAATTGAAGCTGGCAAAAGAATTCACTTAACCTCATATGATTTCGAGAAGCCTAAGAAGCCGCCAAACTTCTGTATGGCTCTGCGGAAATACCTTGAGAACTGCGTAATCAGGGAGGTTACACAGTACGATTTCGAAAGAATAGTTGAAGTCACCGTTGGACGCGGCGATCAGAATTATCGCCTCATAATTGAGATGTTCGATAATGGAAACATAATACTTGTAAACCATGAAAATAAAATTTTACATGCGCTGAGTTATCGAAGAATGAAGGATAGAAATATTTTGAGGGGTGAAGAATTTAAGTATCCTCCCCAAAGGGGTATAAGCCCTAAAAATATAAGCCGAGAACATCTCAGCGAAATTAGAAATTTTGGACAGTTAGAAGTCGTTAAGGGATTAACGAGGCTCTTGGGCATAGGTGGGTTTTATGCCGAAGAGATCCTCCTTGCGGCGGGGGTTGATAAGAGCAAAGCCTGCTCCCTGCTCAGCGAGGAGGATTTAAATGGTATTTTCCGCGGCGTGAAAGATTTAATGCTTCGTGTCGAGCGGGGAAATTATGAGCCATGCATATTCGTTAGTAAGGAGGGCAATTGGGTTGATGTTGCACCATTCCCACTTAAAAAGTACTCCGACCTAAATGTCCAGAGGGTTGAATCTTTTAACAGGGCTCTCGATGAATATTATACGAAGTTTTCAGTTAGCTTGAGAGCTAAGAAGATAGAGGACGTTGCTAAGCAGGAGATAGCCAACTTAGAGAAGATACTTGATGGTCAGAGAAAAAGTCTGCGGGAGTTAAGGGATAAGGCTGACGCATACCGCCGGGTCGGAGACACGATATATAGTCATCTCTATGAACTCGACAGTTTGCTGAAGAGAGTTATAAGTGAAAAAAAGATGGGCAGGAGCTGGGATGAAATAACAAGGGTCTTGCTGGAAGAGAAACAGAATTTAATCTCGCCCTCAATCTATTTCGCGTCCCTAAAACCCGAAAACCTGACGCTTCAAGTGTCGATAAACGGGCAAATTATCGATTTAAATCTTAAAATGTCAGCGCAGCAAAATGCTGCAGAATACTATGAGATGGCGAAGAAGGTTGAGAGCAAAATCAGCGGCCTAGAGGAAGCCATTAAGCAGACTATGGCGAAGATTGAGGAAGCCAAGATGAAAGCTGGTGAGAAAATTAGGGAAGCCTTGAAGCCTCCATCGATTAAAAGGAGGAAAGAGTGGTTTGAAAAGTTCCGCTGGTTCTTCTCTTCAGAGGGGTTCCTTGTTATAGGTGGGAGGGATGCTGCATCAAACGAGGTGCTGATCCGTAAACATATGGAGAACCATGACATAGTTCTCCACGCGGATATCGCTGGCTCACCATTCACCATCATTAAAACCCAAGGTAGAACACCAACGGAGATAACCATCAACGAGGCGGCTCAGTTTACAGCCTCTTATTCACGGGCATGGAGAGAGCAGGTTAGCGCTGTAGATGTCTACTGGGTTAAGCCTGAACAAGTCAGTAAGAACCCGCCTTCAGGAGAATATCTTCCGAAAGGTTCTTTCATGATTTATGGGGCTAGAAACTACATCAGAAACGTCCCGCTTGAATTATCTATAGGTGTTAAAGATGATGATGGGTTAAGGGTTATCGGCGGACCGACCAGCGCCGTATCTAAACAGACAAGCCTTTACGTTAGAATTTTTCCCGGGAATACGCCTAGCGGAAAACTCGCTAAGGAAATTAGGGGGATGCTAGCGGATATGGCTGCTCCTGAAAAACGTGAAGAGATCTTAAGGATTCCATTGGAGGACATTCAGGCTTTCATACCGTCAGGTAGGGGAAAGATAGGCTGATGATAGGTGAGCAAAAATTTATTTTCTAATGGGCATTTTATCTTAGTTGGAGGGATTATGATGGATTTTTATGACGCGATTAGGACTCGTAGAAGCATAAGATCCTATAAACCCGACCCAGTACCAGACGACGTTCTGATGAAGATTTTAGACTCCGCCAGAATAGCTCCCTCCGGCTCAAACCGTCAGCCATGGAAGTTTATAGTCGTAAAAGATGAAGAAGTTAAGAGAAAAGTGGCTGCTGCATGTAGTAGACAAATGTTTATAGCTGAAGCCCCAATAGTCATCGTGGCTTGCGGGCGAAATATACACTACAATAGGGGCGGATATATGGGAGACCTAAGCATGCTCGTCGACGTCTCAATAGCGTTCACCCACCTGATCTTGGCTGCAAGGGCAGAGGGTTTAGGGACATGCTGGATCGGAGCATTTGATAACAATGAGCTAAAAAGGATTTTAGATATACCTGAAGAATGGAACGTTGTGGCAGTAACCCCGCTTGGTTATCCAAAAGATGAAGGTTTTGGGGAGCCGGGACCAAGAAAACCTCTCTCAGAAATAATCTCCGTAGACAGATTTCAGGATTGAGGATTGTTTAGAGTTCCCTTTAATAGAATAATGGAATGGAGGTTATCTTATGAAGACGAATAAAGAAGTTTTCATTGTTCCTGAGCCGAAACGCTTAAAGTTTACTGGGAAATGGTTTGCTTTCAATGGTTTCTCAAATTTCCCAAGTTTTCTTAAGTTGGAGTTCGCTGTTCCTGAGGGCGATTGGGTCATCTCTGAAGTTGGAGGGGTAGGTGAAGAGAGCAAGCTAAAGATTGAGGAGGGGAAGGTTACCATATGCGGCGCGCAGAACATAGGTTATGCGACGCTTATACAGCTAATTATCCAAGGAAAAGGTTATTTACCTGAGGTTGAGGTGGAGGAGTCCTTTAAATTCAGGTTAAAAGGTTTTCATCTGGATATAGCCAGGGGCGGGGTTCCGAAAGTTGAGACATTTAAGAGGATGCTGCGCTTCCTATTTCTGCTTAAATATAATTATTTCGCCATATATTTTGAGGATTTATTCCCGTGGAAGAGTTATCCGCAAATAGGTGCGCATAGAGGTAGGCTGACCGAAGAAGAATTAAGGGAAATAATAGACTATGGCGGCAAACTGGGCATAGAGGTCTTCCCATCGCTTGAACTCTCCGGACATATGGAGAATATTCTTTCGCTGCCTGAATTCCAAAAATTTAGTGAATGGCATAACCCGAGGGAGGGCTGCCTAGACTTAAGTAATGATGAGGCTAGAGAATTCGCCTATAAGCTTCTTGAGGAGGCGATCAATTTTTTCCCAACAGCCAAATATATCCATGTGGGCGGAGACGAAACATGGGCGCTTGGAAGGGGGAGAAGCCTAAATAAGACATGGGTCTTCGAAGGACCGCGGCTATATGAAATACATCACAAAGAAATGATTAGTAGGGTTTTGAAGGCGGGTAAAGAGCCGATTTTATGGGGAGATATGATTTCAGGCATGTACTTAAGAGAGGACGCGGAGAAATGGAGTGAAATCCTTAAGAGCGATATATGGGCGAAATCAATTATAGCTAACTGGGATTACAGTCCAAGCTCAAAAGAATACTTTAAGGATAAGATAAGAATCTTCAAGAATCGAGGCTTAAGGCAGATAGTTTGCCCCGGGCTCTCTAACTGGAACAGATATTATCCAAATTTTGATTCAGCCCTAACAAACTTAAGGAACTTTCTTTCGGCTGCGGCAGAAGAGGGCATAGAGGGCTTTTTGGTGACGGCTTGGGGTGATGATGGAGAGGAGTGCCTATTCTCCCTCCTAAATCCATTAATATTGGCAGCTATGGAGTTCGCTGAAGGGCAGGGGAGCTGGGAGAGAAAGTGGCTCGCAATAAGCGGTGAAAGCGAAGAAATTCTAAAATCCAGAGTTCTCTTTGGGAAAAGGGAGTTTTCAGACGTTATAAAGCACGTTATATTCAAGGACTATTGGTATGGAAGGCTCTCGGAAGATGAGCGGAGAAGAATTCTCGTGGAATGGAAGAAGATGTTTGAGGAGATTAGAGATGTTCAACTGCCCAAAGACTTAGATTTTATAAGAAAGCTGCTTATACTTGGGATAAAAATTATTGAGGGGGAAGCAAAAGTCTCAGATTTTATCGCTCTATCAAATATCTATGTTGGCTTGTGGCTTGAGGAGAGGAAGCCCGAAGGGTTAGAGAAGATCGTTGAGAGGTTCTGGGGTATGGCTGGCAGACTGGATGCTGCCCTCTCATAACATAAATGGCAAAATCATATGGCAAACCGAGATACTTTGACAAATTCCCGCAAGCCTGGAAGTGATAACTTTGGTTGACGTTTGGCTCCCCTATGGTGCAACGGAAGTATGCGTAAGAATACCTGCTGAGAATCTGTGCGGCATCATCAAAGTGCAGGATAAAGATGGCTTAAGAAACTTGGCAGAAGAGACAGAAAGAGCTATTAGAAACCCTATCGGTTCCAAAAGGCTGACGGATATAGTTAAGCCAGGCGATAAGTTGACACTGGCTTTAAACATGCCGAGTCCAATGCTATCTAAACTAGTGGTCTCTTCGATAATGAGTAAAGTCTCGCAACTTGGTTTAAAAAACGATGATTTAACGGTCATTCTCGCCCATGACCCACTTACCCCGAAAACGACCAGCCTACTTGGTCAGATTAGAGACGAAATCTCCCTCCTAGGTGTAAACGTTAAAGTGCATGACTATTTCGCTGGCAATAATACATGTATTAGGGAAGCGGACAGCGGGATAAAAGTACATCTAGATAGGGACTTCGCTGAGTCACCCATCAAAATTACCGCAAGCATCTTTGAACCCAACCCTTACACCCTATACAATTGTAGCGAAAGCGCAATTGCCCTCGGGCTATCTAGCATGGAGACTATTGAAGGTATCTTGACGCCAGCCCTCAACGTTGAGAACCTCGGGGAAACAGTATTCAGAAGAGTTGCCGATGTTTCTCGAACCGTGAAAGTAGACTTTAACATGGTTTTCATTAGAAACGTGAAAGGCGACATCGTGGAGGTCTTAGCAGGAGACTTCGAAGAAACGTCGCTTGAAGGCGTTAAAATAGTTGACTCGCTCTTTAAAGTCCAGGTGGAAGAGAAGACAGATATAACTGTTGTGAGTCCAGGTGGCGTACGATTCGATAGAAGTATCTTTAACGCCTGCGGCTGTCTAGAGAATGCGCTCAAAATTACTAGGAAAAATGGCGCCATTATACTTGTCGCTGAATGCCCCGAGGGATATGGAGATATAGAGATGCAGAAGATCGTAGAGAGGTTTGGAGGCGACGTAGAATCATTAGAGAAAGATTTGAGAAAAAAGTTTAGTGTACGCGGCTTCATAGCTTATCGTTTTCTTAGGGCTTTAAAAAAGACCAGCGTTTTCATGACTTCGGCGATACCTGACCATTACGCTGATAAAATTTCAAGCCTGAAGGTGTTTAGGGTAGCGAACGAAGCCTTGAAATACGCGCTAGATAAATTTGGGAGAAAACCTAAAATTTCAGCGATATTGCATGGAAGCTTAATTGTTCCCACCGTGAAGGAACCGGAGCCTAAACCGGCCTGAGAAGAGAAACGATTTTTAGACAGTATCTAGCTAATTGATTTTGCTGGCTGGGGTGAAAACACGTATACGATAAGGAAATTTAAGCTGGAAGACTTAGAGCAAGTAATGTATATAAATAGGACTTGTCTCCCAGAAAACTACTCAACTTACTTTTTCATCGACTTATATAAGAGTTTTCCAGAAACATTCATAGTTGCTGAGAAAGATGACCAAGTAGTCGGCTACATTATGTGCCGTATCGAAAGCGGTTTCTCCGGGTTCGGTTTAGTTAAGAGGGGTCATATCATATCGATAGCTGTGTTGCCGGAGCATAGGCGAAAAGGAATCGGTGAAACATTGCTTAAAGAAGCCCTCCAATCAATGATGAACTACTATGGTGTAAAGGAATGCTATTTAGAGGTTCGGGTTAGCAATACGCCGGCAATAAACCTATACAAGAAAGTCGGGTTCAAAATCGAGAAAGTTATTAGAGGATATTATGCTGATGGGGAAAACGCCTATTTAATGCGTATAAAGATGCCTTAAAAGGAGCGAGTTCGGTAATGAAAAGGGCGCGCATATCTAAGGAGCAAGTTGAGCACATAGCTGAGCTTGCTCATATAGAGTTGACGGAAGAGGAAAAGAACCTTTTCACCGAACAATTTAATAGGATTCTTGAGTTTTTTGAAAAGATTAGCAGTATTAATACTGAGGATGTGCCGCCCACATACCACGTCTTCGACCTAGTAAATGTTTTTCGTAAAGATGAAGTTGGAGAGCCATTGCCTAAGGAAAGCGCTTTGAGAAACGCTCCAAGAAGAGAAGAAAACTTCTTCAAGTCGCCCAGAATTGTTTGAGCCCACTTTAAGGAGAGCATTCTCATGAGGCTACGTGATTTATCAGCGATAGATGTTGTTGAACGAATAAAGCGGCAGGAAATAACGGCGGAAGACTATATTAGCTCAATAGCCGAGAGAATCTTTGAGGTCGACGGAAACATAAACGCCTTCATATCGGTTGTAGCCGATGAAGCGTTGGAGAAAGCCAGAGAAATTGATAGGAGGGTGAGTAGGGGGGAGAAAGTTGGCAAGCTAGCTGGCGTAGCCATAGCGGTGAAGGATAACATATGTACGCTCGGAATCCGAACGACATGTGCCTCACGGATGCTTGAGAAGTTTGTGCCGCCTTACGATGCCACAGTTATTGAGCGGCTTAAACGTGAGGACGCTATAATAATAGGAAAGACAAACATGGATGAATTCGCAATGGGCTCAACCACTGAAACCAGCTACTTTGGACCCACAAGAAACCCTTGGGATTTAACTAAGGTTCCAGGCGGTTCCTCTGGCGGAAGCGCAGCAGCCCTAATATCTGATGAAGCCACATTAGCTTTAGGCTCTGATACAGGCGGCTCGATAAGATGCCCAGCTAGCTACTGCTCGGTCATAGGGCTTAAACCTACATATGGTTTAGTGAGCCGTTACGGGCTGATAGCATATGCTAACAGTCTAGAGCAGATAGGTCCGATGGCGAAAAACACCCTCGATTGCGCGCTACTTTTATCAGTGATAGGGGGGTATGATCCGAAAGACAGCACCTCGCTAAATGTTTCCCTAGAACATTGCTTCAGCAGTATCACGGATGACGTGAAGGGCTTAAACCTCGGATTAATAAAGGAGTTTTTCGGCGAAGGTGTCGAAGACCCCGTGAAGAAACATGTGTGGAGAACCATTCATCTACTTGAGGATTTAGGCGCAGCATATGATGAGATTTCTCTACCAAGCCTGGAGTACGCGTTGGCCGCCTACTATATTATCGCTATGTCTGAGGCTAGCTCCAATCTCGCTAGGTTCGATGGATTAAGATATGGATTTAGGGTTGAGAGGGATGATGCTGATTGGTCTAAGATTTACGCTAAAAATAGAAGTATAGGTTTCGGGGCTGAAGTTAAGAGGCGTATAATGCTTGGAACCTACGCTTTATCAGCGGGCTATTATGAGCAGTATTATCTTAAGGCGCTTAAAATTAGAACCATAATTCGAAGAGAATTTGAGGCGGCCCTCAAAAAATTCGACGCGTTAATCGGGCCAACCATGCCTTTGCCACCATTTAACATAGGTGAGAAGATACAGGATCCCTTAACCCTATACATGTGCGATGTGCTAACAGTTCCAGCCAACTTAACAGGTTATCCAGCCATATCCATACCATGCGGGTTTGAAGGTAACTTACCTATAGGTTTACAGGCTATTAGCGGCCCGCTCCGCGAAGATGCACTCCTAAAAATCTCCCTTGCTCTCGAGAGAAATGCCGGCGTCATTGGGAAGAAACCCGTCTTATAAAAGGGGAAAGACTTTATTATTTTCTTTTAATTAATTAAATCTGGAGGGTTAATTCTTGAATCATAGAGAGAGATTTCTCCGAACTTTTGAGTTTAAGGATGTTGATAGAGTCCCAGACTATGAGTTCGGCTATTGGACTGAAACAATCGACAGATGGCATAAAGAGGGACTGCCTATGGAAAAAAAGACCGATAGGGATGTGGAGTTATATCTGGGGCTTGAGGGATGGGACTGCATTGAGATGCTGCCAATTAGAACTGGCCTCTGGCCGACGCTCCCAGAGAGGATAATAAGGGAGGAGAGGGATAGGGCTATAGTTGATGATGGTATGGGCGGCATATACATTAAAACCACATCATCATCCTCTGTCCCACATTACATTCGCTATCCGCTGAAAAACAGAGACGACTGGGAAAAACTGAGACCATTCTTTGACCCGGACACCCCCGGGCGCTTCCCATTAAATTGGGGTGAAGTTGTTGAGAGCTATAGGGAGCGAGATTACCCGCTGGGCATTAGCATTGGAAGCCTATATGGTTGGCTAAGGAACTGGATGGGCGTTGAGAGAATATCAATAGCATTCTATAGAGACCCAGATTGGATTGCCGAGATGATGGATACCTTTATCAATCTATGGATCAAGATAATCCGCAGGGCTCTCAGGGATGTTAAAGTGGACTTTGCAACGTGGTGGGAGGATATGTGCTACAGCCGTGGACCACTAATCTCAGTTAAGCATTTCGAGGAGTTTATGGTCCCAAGGTATAGGAAGGTTACTGATGTCTTAAAAGAGTATGGTGTACGCATAAATATCGTCGACTCTGACGGCGACATAACTTTACTTGTTCCAGGGTGGCTTAAAGCAGGCATAAACTGTATGTTTCCGCTTGAAGCCCGATATACCGACGTCTATAGGCTTAGGGAGGAGTACGGTAATAAGATTCTCCTCATGGGCGGCGTAAATAAGCTCGCTTTAATAAGCGGCGAAAAAGGGATAGAGAAGGAGCTTGAGAGGCTTACGCCCCTACTTAAGGAGGGCGGATATATACCGATGGTTGATCATAGAGTTCCGCCAGAAGTCTCCTATCAAACCTATTTAATCTACCTTAGGAAGAAACGCGATTGGATTGGTAGAAGAGACATTTAGCCAGTTTAATTCCCCTCTAGAAAAAATAGAGGTTGATAGCGTGAAAAAGTCCGGGAAACCGGTTATTGGTGTAACGATCGGCGATCCAGCCGGAATAGGTCCAGAAATCTCTATAAAAGCTTTGCTTGAACCAAGCGTGCTCAAAGTATGTAAACCTGTCCTTATAGGCGACCTATCTGTGTTAAGGAGCGTCAATGAACGCTTGGGGTTAAATGCAAGCTTCAGAACAATAGATTCTCCGGAAGAGGCTAAGGGCGAGAGGGGGTCGATTGAGCTAATTGACCTTGATAACGTGAACCTAAAGAACCTTCCGGTTGGGGAAGCCTCATCCGAGTCGGGGAGAGCCTCAATACAATATATTGAGAAGGCTGTGGAATATGCTTTGAGGCGGGAGTTCTCTGCCATATCTACTGCGCCAATAAATAAGAAGGCTATAAGCATGGCGGGCAGCAAACACATCGGGCATACTGAGATCTTAGGAGCCCTATGCGGGGTCAAAGAGCCTCTAACAATGTTCTGGGTTAAAAATATGCGAATCTTCTTTCTAACTAGGCATGTGCCGTTAATCGAAGCCGTGAAGATGGTTAAAAAAGAGAGGATAATCAATATGACCCTGAGGATTAGGAAAGCGTTACATCAGCTGGGGATAAATAACCCGAAGATAGCTGTAGCGGCGCTAAATCCTCATGCCAGCGACGGGGGGCTAATTGGCAGCGAAGAGATTGAAGAAATAATCCCGGCGATAAGGGAGCTTCAAAGCATGGGTCTAAACGTTATCGGTCCGATTCCAGCCGACAGCGTTTTTCGTCAGGCGCTAGAGCAAAAATATGATGCCGTATTATCGCTTTACCACGATCAGGGCCACATACCTGCGAAAACCCTAGACTTCTATGGAACGGTTGCCGTGACTTTGGGTCTCCCATTCATAAGGACGTCTGTCGACCATGGGACAGCTTATGATATTGCCTGGAAAGGGTTAGCGAATCATAAAAGCCTGGTTGAAGCCATAAAATTGGCTGCAAAGCTCTCGAAAGTTTACTCTCCAAATTCAGGGTAAGATGGATGCGAAAGGTTATACTTGATGCAAACTTCCTTTTACTCCCCATCCAATTTAAGATAGATATTTTTAGTGAGATTGAAGGTTTAATTGGGCACTTCGAGCCAATAGTTCTCTCGACGACGGTGGAGGAGCTTAGGAGGTTGGCGGCTAAGGGTTCTGAAAAAACTCGAAGGCAAGCCCTTTTAGCTATGGAGATCGCTAAAAAGTGTAAGATTATACAGGTTGATGTTAAACCAGAAGAGAAACGCGATGATGTTTTAATGCGGTTTGCAAAAGAAAAGAATTGCATAGTTGCGACTAATGATAGAATCCTTAGAAGAAAGCTGAGAGAAAGCGGCATAACAACGATTTTTTTAAGGCAAGGCTCCTACCTGCAAGTTAACGGATACATTTAATCAAATTCTTTACAATTAGAACATTTTAATCTTGACTTACTCGGAGCAAAGTTTTAATATTTCTTTTGTCTTCCCTTTCTTTGTCCCTGGAGGAATAGCTTGAAACCTGAAATTATCAATGCTAAAACGAATCCTCTAAGGGACGATGAAGTTAAAGATATAGTTAACATCGAACGGCATCCGCTGGTTAAAAAGTGGCTTATTGAGTATGCTGATGAGGAGTTTGAAAAGGAGCTTGAGGAGTATAGGAAATTCTTCAGTAATCTTCAGGGCGACAGTAGAGTTGACGTTTTAGTCGCGAAGATTAATGGGCGTGTAGCAGGCTTCTTAGCTTTATGGCGTATGGATGAGGGCGACGGGCACGTCGCAAGCATAGGAATAAGCGTTCACCCGGATTATTGGGGTAAAGGAGTGGCAACGAACTTGATAAAAGAGTCTATAAAGCTTGCTAGGGAAAAGGGGATTAGAAAACTCGTTATAGAGACGCTCGAGGAGAATAGTGCTATGAGACATGTGGCTGAAAAATTAGGGTTTAAGCTTGAGGAAATGAGAAAGAAGAAAATTTTCAAGGATGGCATGTATCATAGCGAAGTCGTTTACTCGCTTCAACTCTAATAATGTCAAAAAATGTTGATAGAAAACTTTAAATAACTGTCTTACCGTGCATACATTACACTTTGTAGCACCAAAGTGTGCTACAGTGAGCGCGCGAAATAGAAAATGGGAGAAAACTGGAAAAATATTCTTAAAAAAAGTATAACTAGACCAGAGCAGATTCTAGAGAAGTTTAATGTTGATATCAAGCCGATTAAGGCTGTTGCTGAGCAGTATCCGATGTTTGTTTCAAGGTACTATTTTGACCTTATAGAGGAAGTTGACGACCCCATATGGAAGCAATGTATACCCAGCCCGCTTGAGCTTCAGGACCCATATGGGTATGAGGATCCGCTTAATGAGGAAGGAGACAGCCCGGTTCCAGGTTTAGTGCACAGGTATCCAGATAGAGTGCTCATGTGTGTATCCAATAGTTGCGCAACTTACTGTAGGTTCTGCACCAGGAAGAGGAAGGTCGGTAAACCCTCCATAAGCTTCTCAGATGACATCTATCTGGCGCAGATCAAGTATATCCGCGAAAATCCAAGCATCAGAGATGTGCTTCTCTCCGGCGGGGATCCATTCATGCTGCCCGACGAAAAAATAGATTTTCTCTTAAAGAAGCTTAGAGCAATACCTCATGTTGAGATACTGAGAATAGGCACAAGGGTTCCATGCACGCTGCCCCAAAGAGTAACCCCCAAGTTATGCAGGATCCTTAAGAAATATCATCCATTGTACGTGAATGTTCACTTTGAACATCCACGTGAGATAACTGAAGAGAGTGAGCACGCGTGCGGGCTGCTAGCTGACTCCGGTATACCATTAGGTAATCAATCAGTCCTTTTAAGAGGCGTTAACGATGACCCGGAGGTTATGAAGAGCTTAGTTCAGAAATTGCTTAAGATACGTGTCAGACCATACTACTTGTTCCAGATGGATCTCGTTAAGGGAACATATCACTTTAGAACTAGGGTTGAGGTCGGCCTCAAAATACTTGAAAGCCTGATCGGGTGGACATCTGGGCTGGCTATACCGCGCTTCGTTATAGATGCGCCCGGCGGAGGAGGGAAGATTCCGCTTCAACCAAACTATATTCTCTTAATGGATGATGAAAAAATTGTTCTAAGGAATTATGAGGGAAAAATATTTGTTTACCCGCAAATACCCTTGGAGAAAGAGAGAGGCGAGGTTCTATTTAGTCCAAGGTCTTTGAGCGCTGAAGTACCGTGAAACTCCTTGTGGAGACGGCTAGTGTATGGTTCTAAGGGTTGGCTTAACATATAATCTTAGGAAGAAAATTGCTGAACATGAAGGTTTACCAGAAGATTATTATATAGAGTTTGATGATGAGAGCACGGTTAACGCTATAGCTTCAGCCCTTGCTTCAGGTGGATGCAGGGTTATAAAAATTGAGGCTGATGAGAATGCTCACACAAAGCTGCGCAGATGTAAGCCCGACATAGTCTTTAATATTGCTGAGGGTACGCGTGGTGAAAGCCGCGAGTCCCACATACCAGTTATATTAGAGATGCTCGGTATACCATACACAGGCTCTGGACCGGCAACATTAGCTATATGTTTAGATAAAGCCATGACACATAAAGTTTTAAGCGCATATGGGGTTCCGTCACCAAAGTTCCAAGTTTTTAAGCGGGCTGATGAGGAGCTTGACGGCAACTTAAGCTTCCCGCTAGTTGTTAAACCCTTGCTTGAAGGCTCAAGTAAGGGGATTAGGAGCAGCTCCCTAGTTAGAGACGAAAAGAGTCTCAGAAAACAGGTTTCCTGGGTTATAAAAACCTACCGTCAGCCAGCTATAGTTGAAGAGTTTATGCCTGGTAGAGAGTTTACTGTAGGGTTGATAGGGAATGAGGAACCATTTGTTTTACCGATAGTTGAAATACAGCTCGATAAGCTGCCCAATGGGGCGAGCCCAATATATTCTTATGAGGCTAAATGGGTTTGGGACACCCCTGAGAAACCTCTTGACATATTTAAGTGTCCGGCGGACATACCTCTAGAACTCGATGAGGAGATAAGGGAGATCGCCATCAAAACTTTCAAGATATTAAATTGCAGGGATCTATGCCGCATAGATATGAGACTAGATAAGGAAGGGACGCCGAGAGTTCTAGAGGTTAATCCATTGCCCGGCCTAATACCGGACCCAAATGCTCATTCATGCCTGCCTGAAGCCGCTAGAGCTGCTGGCTTCACATATGAAGAGTTAATTTGCACGATTCTCTGGCAGGCTTTAAAAAGGTATGGGCTTCAGAACCTCTTCAAAAATAAGCATTTAGTGAAGATCCCGTAGAAAATTGCTTCACGTAAACAAGGGGCTTCTACCAGCCCTCTCGAGCGCGAAATCAAGTATTCTCTTAATGAAGTCCTCGAAAGGTATTCCAGCGGCTCTTAGGGATCTGGTGAAACCAGCTTCTGGGGATATATCTGGGTTTGGGTTGACTTCAAGGATATATGGGGTCTCTGTTTTGCTCTCAAGGCGGATATCTACCCGCGCGTAGTCTCTGCAACCCAATATTTTATATGCTTTTAATGCGGCATTCTCCACTCTGCTTTTTATCTCACCGCTTAATTCCGCTGGGCAAACTGGTCTAGTCTTAGCGTATTCTTCGCTCTCCTTAATCCATTTAGCTGCATAATCAACTATTTTCGGCTCATCATTAAAATCAAAGATGATTTCCGATATAGGGAGAATAATCGGCTTCTCGTTGCCCAATATTGACACGTTAAACTCTCTCCCGCTAATATATTCCTCGACAAGCGCTGGTTGACCATATAAACTGATGATGCGTTCAACTTGACTCTTAAGCTCCATATGGTTCCTAACGAAACTGCGCCGTGATATACCTATGCTTGCGTCTTCTCTTAGCGGCTTAACCATCAATGGGGGACTTAAACCTTCTGCATCTTCAGGTATATTTTCGCGCGTAGTTATCACGCGATAGTTTGGCGTCGATACGCCATACGCTCTCAGAACAGCTTTTGCTAAACCTTTATTTTGGCATAATCCAAGCGTTAATGGGGGTGACCCGGTGTACGGTATTCTCATGATTTCAAGTATTGATGGAATATGCATCTCAAGGCTGCTATCCCCCATAAAACCTTCACAAAGGTTTATAACTACATCTGGCTTATAGGACTTAAGACCTTTAATAACCTCCTCAATATCATCTCTCACCGGAAGAAGTTGGTAATTAACACTAAGTTTCTCGAGGGCTTCTTGAACAGCCTTCACCTGATCTAAAACCTCCTCTTCAGCCAAATAATCTATCTCTTCACCTCTTAGGGGCTTCGTGGGCAAGTTAAACAATATGCTGATTTTAAGAGTCAAACCCCATGCGCTCCGCAACCTTGTTTTCTACTATTTTGAAGTAACATCCACGCATATATTTTCCTACGATTCCAAGAGAGAAGTTTATTAAGATGCGTGTTTCAATACCCTGTCAAGCAGGGTATGATGAAAGAGAAATTGGTGAACGAGACTTCGAAGATAAAATCCATGTTTAAGGGGAACATTAAGGCTCTGATGGTTAGAGATCTCGCTCTCACGGTTATAGCTGGGTTAAGTGGTGGGCTTGATATATTGTTTGTTAAGGAGGTTCTTGGAGCCGATGCAATAATTTTAGGTATGCTCGCTTCAATCTGGTCGATGGTTTTCCTAGCCTTTATATTGTTCGGCGGCTGGATATCTGACCGATATAGTCGAAAGAAAATGTTAATTGCAGGTATGGCTTTAACCCTGCCAAACCCATTAATCTACGCGTTCGCACCAGACTGGCAGATAACTATCGTAGCAAACTTTCTTGGGGCTATTGGTACAGCGCTCGTTGCACCAGCCTACGTAGCGATCTTATTTTCGTCTTCTGAGCAGAGGAGCAGGAGCAGAACGATAGCCATGATGAACACTATCAACAATATTGCTAACGTATTTGTTCCGCCGATAGGAGCATACTTAATCCAAACGCTGGGCGGCGGAAGGCTGGATTGGCTCAGAAACATTTTCCTTACACAATTCTTCCTCACAATAATTGTCCTACTTTACACAGCCCGAAGGCTTGAAGACAAACCGCCATCAATCAGGAAAGCGCCGAAAAGTCTCATCGAAGCCGTTAAAGATGTTTTTGGGCAGATAGGCAGAATATATAGGGTTTCAAAGGAGAGGAAAGCTACACCGTGGCTTTTTCTAGCTCTAACCGGCCCTTGGGCCTGGGAGGCCGTTGCCCCATTTTGGGTAATATATGCTGCTGAAGTATGTGGAGCGCCGATAATAGTTTTGGGGCTTTTACCATCAGTCTACAGTTTAACAGCGGCTACATTAATGATTCCGTTGGCTGAAATTTCGGACAAAAAGGGGAGGAAAACGGTGATACTCTTCACGCGCCCATTTCTATATATATGCTTAATTCTTTTGTTAGCTGGCGGAACATTTAAGTGGTTGAGCATAGTTCCATTTATCCCGCTCGCCGCATGGATATTTAGGGCAATAGGTGATGCTTCCGGCCCCTCTTGGACGGCTGCTTCAACAGAGGTTATACCTGAGGAGCTTCAGAGCGAGTGGGAGGCTACGAGAGATTTCTTATGGAGGAGTATGGCTATACCAGCTGTTTTGATTGGAGGGTTGCTATGGAATATTGACCCTAGACTACCATTCGTAATGGCTCTCGTCGTCGACGGTTTAATAAGGTTCCCGGTACTGATATATGAGATCCCGGAAACTTTAATAGTTCACGGTCACCACCACCCGATGGGGCCGCATATAATCCTCTATGGGTTGCCCGGAGCCGGAAAGACTTTAATTGCCCGACTGGTACAGAGGGAGCTGTCGCTGGAAATAATCGATGAGAGAGCTATTGGGGAGGAGATTAAGGGGCAGGAAAATCATTTGATCCCGCTGCCTTTCCTAGAAAAAGGCAATGAGAGAGAAATCGAAGAGAAATTAAACTCCATACTTTCCAAGATTAGTAGAGCCGCAGTTATAGAGGGTGAACCGGCGTTATTTGCCGCGAAAGATGAAGATAAAGGTTTAATTGTTCTGCTTGTTGCGCCTAAGGATGAGAGGGTTAAAAGGGAGATGAGGAAGTATGGGGGACCGGACTTTGTTGTGCTTAAAAAAATTGAGGATGAGGACCGAAAATTCTTAAGGTTAACGAGACAGCTTTTTGGCGCCGATGTATCTAAGCTTCCCCCATTTGATATAGCAATAAATACTGAAAGAATCCCACCAGAAAAGATCTTAAAGATTATTAAGATTCTTTATAGCGGCGATAACAGGGAGACATAGATGGGAAACCAAAACGATCAGTGAGCTGAAAAGAGCTCCCGTAACTTCGAAATCATGAATAGAAAATCTTTAAGTAAACGTTTTTAACCTAATTGTTTCCTCATAATTGCTGAGAAGGTGTCTGAATGGTTTTTTACGTGGTTTACAGCGTTCCAAAGGAATATAAGAGCAGGGGCTTAATACCTAAGCGCCTTAAGGCTTTGGGTTGCAGGCGCATATACGGTTCTTTTTGGGAAGTGAATGAGCGTAAAATAGATGAAATCTTAAAGGTCATAGGCGATAATCAGCCGATACTTTTAAGGAGAACCAGAGATATTAGGAAACCATTATACGATGGAGAGGGAAACCTAGTTGACTTTGGAAGCCTCATAGTTTTAGTCTATAACCCTGAGAACGATGGAAATGCTAAGATCAAATGGTTGCTGGCTAAGACACCATACGTGAAACTATGTCGATCAGTTTACGCTTTTCCTCAAAACAGCGATCGATATGAAAGAAGGGGCGGAGTGTTTGAAATAAACAATCTTCTAATGCTGGTTAAGGAGCATAGTAAGGATGCGGCAATATTCTCTAGAGTTGTAATTGTGAATAGCGGTGAGGTAATGAGCACCTTGATAGAGAGGGTTAAATCAAGGGTTGCAAGGAAAACAGAGAAGATACTTAATGGTTACAAGGATCTTATAGACACGTTTTACGCTGGTCAGGCGGAGAAAAAATACTTGGTTGAAAGGGAGAAAAAGCTTTATAGCGAGTTCAAACACCTGAGGAAATTAATTCTTTTTTATGAAAAGTGGCTCAAAATAGATTTTACAAAAGAAATGATGAAAATTTACTCAGTTATGAGGAAAATAAGGTTGTTAAAAGAGAATTTAAAGGAAAGTGGCGTTTAATTCATTTTTCTATAGAAATAAAAATATTTTAAGGGATTAGTTTTTAATTGGGTGGTCTATTTGCTGCTGATTAATGGCTGGGGATTTACCACTCTTCCTCTTCTTCCTCCCACTCTTCCTCCTCTTCCCACTCTTCTTCTC
>Ga0209394_1000619_pt1 | contig 26706 bp, 33 predicted proteins | sample JNZ201metaG_FD_184122 | JGI IMG/M metagenome (GOLD analysis project Ga0209394, IMG submission 184122) | Hot spring microbial communities from Jinze hot spring, China to study Microbial Dark Matter (Phase II) - JNZ 20120812A (SPAdes) (version 3) ... | reverse complement strand
GTTCTCCGCTTATGGCTTTTTTACACATGCCTATGACAAGCCCGTAGCTTATGTCTGGAATATGGAAGTCAAGCCTGTAGATGACCCTACCGCCTTTAATGAGATAGACATATAGCACTATGCCCGCCTGTGTGTTGTAGTCTACGCTAACGCCTTCCTTAAGCATGAGCTTTCTAAGAACGCCCATTAACTGGGTTAGGTCTTGTATGTCAGAATGGGATTTCATCCGCTTCCTCCCAAGAACTGAATTCGTTTTGCCATGCAGTGCGTAGCATTTCCACAGCTTGCTGAACTGATAAGCCGTTGGCTACTGGGATTTTTGCAACCACCCGCACGCCGTTTATAAGCTCCCAAACGTTCTGCGATTGGTTATAGTAAAAGGTCATAGAACGGGCTTTTTCTCCTTGGCTCTTCTTTAGCTTCTTGAATTCCCAGTCCAAAGCTGTAAGATAAGCACCAACCCCAGCTTGTTTCTCTTCTGGCATTGTGGCAGAGCCTATAGAGGTTTCTTGCCCTATTGCCTTATTACGCTCAAAGCCTTGTGGCTCAACGCTTAAAATAAGGCAAGGGTCATTTGCCTCGTTTTGCCCCATTTCCTCATTATTTATCCCTGTATGGTCTTCAGAAGAAATAAGGCAATTAGGCAAAATAGGGCAAAAGTCCGTTGCCTTATTTATATCGTTGTCCCTCAAGGCTTTGCTGTTAATAAGGCAATTAGGCAACTCTGCAGTAAAGACTTCTTGGGGATGGGGGAAGGGAAGTTCTGGTTGTGGGATTTCCTCAATTTTTAAATAAACCTTTGCTCCAGCCCGTCCCCGACCGTAAGTCCCTACATAGCCCAACCTTACCGCCCTTTCAACCCAACCCCGCACAGTCCTTTCAGACTTACCCGTTTTTTCCATGCCCGCCCGTATCAAGTCCGCCTTCAAAACCTCACCCCCATCCTCGTTTTCCTTTTGCTTTCCTTCAAGCTCCTTCAAGGTCTGCACCACAATACTCACATCCTGTGGCAGTCCGCCAAAGGTCTCACTAAACAAGTCTTGCAATTCATAGGCAAGCATGTAGTCCTCTACGGTGGCAATCACGCTCCCGTCCTCTGCTTTTTGTCTCTGGTGCTGGTGTATTAACGCAGAAGTCATGACTAAACCCACGAACTTATCCCAGTCCCTAAGGACACGCTCAGCCCACAGACGGTTTTTCATCACTTCAACGAGCCTTGGTAGGAAAGGTATAAGAACCCTTGCAGGTTGAATGAGCCTGTCCACTACAAGCCAAAGGCTCTTAATTTTTGCCTTCTGCTCCGCAGAGATAAGGCTTTTGACTTCCAAAGCCTTGCCTGCAAGGGCTTCGTCAAAGGTCAGGCTCAACACAATAGCCCGTGTAGACAACTCCTCATCCAAAACAGGAGCAACACCCGTCCCAACGAGTGCCATAGGCTTGCAAGATATGGTTCTGTTAATAGGCTTTAGTCCGTCCTTTGTGGCTTCAATGCTCCTTATGTGTAAGACTTGTTCTGTGAGTGCCAGTTTTATGTTATATAAGCCTTTCGATGACCCCTCGAATTCTGTCAAGAAAAGCACTTTACCGTCTAAGGACTTGACCCCGTAGTTCAAGTAAGCTCTTGACTGATAGCTGATTTCAAGGATATCGTCTTGGTGGCTCAAGCCCAGCACCGTGCGGACTAACGAGGACTTCCCAACGCTTGAGCTTCCCCGCAGAATAACCGCCAGATTTAGAGGAAGGTTCTGGACTTTTCTGGACTGGCTCACCAAGTATAAGAGTAATTTTTCCTTTTGGCGTCCTGCATAAAGTTGCTCCAAGTCTTGCAAAAGCCGTTCCTTGAAGTCCCCCTTCAAGATTGCCATAGCCTCTTCCACAAGCTCCTGTGGGACTTGTTCTTGTTCTTGGTTTTGGTTTTGTTCCCTTTCAGTGTGGATGGTGTGCCACAGTGTCCGTTCAGACACCTTTAGCCTGTTAGAGAGTTGTTTAAGGAGTTGCTCAGTTTTTGCACGCTCCCACCGATCAACCACCAAAGCAAAAGCTCTAACAATAGGGTCAAGGTCTTCCGGCATAACCAATTCCAGCCAGCTTTTATCCTTAACCTTTTCCAAAGGATGCTCCGCCAAAAAGTCATCCACCCCTTTGTATCGTTTATCCCACTGAGCCACCCGCACCACCGCCCCAAGACTGTAGAGTTTCAGAGCAAGCTCAAAGAGAGCCATCCTCACCTGTGGGTTAGTCCATAAATCCATGTCAAAGGCGAGGTTTACGACCCGCCCCGTCCAATTGAAAGCCCGCAGTTCCTCCCACAGCCACTTATCGCCATCCGTAGCCCCTTGTGTGCTATCGCCCGCCCTGAAGTTCCAGACACCAGAGAGAGCTACCGCATATTCCCCATGCTGAAGCAGAGCCAGAGCCTTCTTCTCCCCCTCGGTTATCCACATCGGCTTGTGTGGTTTGCTGGCAATTTCCCACACCTCTGGCAAAATGTAAGGTCTTGCTGGTGTCCCAACAGGCTGTAAGTATTTAGCCTCTCTGAGCTTGCTGCCATCTTTTTCTTGAAGGGTCAAAGCTGGATAGCACCGCACCCTTACAAATGCAAGCTCGCCCTCCGCCGTAAAGTAGGGAAAGCCCAAAAGCTCCACACTAAGTAAGTCTTGCCCGTTGATTATGGTAGAGCTAAGCCCAAGTAGTTCCTTCAAGAAGGCTCGCTTAGTAGGCTCTTCCAAGGTGGAATTTCCAAGCCAGTAGGAGATAGGAACAAGCTTTGCCTTTTGGCAGGTCTCTGGAGTAAGCCCGCTTTTCTGTAGGTCTTTGACAATGACCTCAAGGTCTGGGTTGTCCCAAAGCTTTTGCCAGTCCGTGGCAGAAAGCATCCTGCTTAAGAAGGACTTGACTTTGTTGGTGGTTTGTGATAGATTATTGGATAGTTCAGTCATGTTTAACCTCCCGTTCGTTTTTCCCTTTCCCTCCCTCTCCCCCCTTTCTACCTACAGGCTTGAAAGCACTCTGTAGGTCTACACTTCGGACATAAAGCCTCCCGCCCAGCTTGAAAGCAGGAAGGCTTCCACGGTAAATCAGCATCCTAACCGCCTGAGGTGAAACGCCCAAAAGCTCAGCAACTTCATTTAGTCTAAGGAAAACTTTCTCACTCATATCCAATATTATATGACAAATGCCAAACTTTGTCAAGTAGTTTTTGAATATGCTAAATTATTTCATATGGAGCTTACAAGCAAAGACCTAACGGCTATCTTGCTTAAGGCTTTACAAAGAAAGCAATATCAACGCTTTTCCAAAGACCTTTGGCTTTTGCCTATAGTATGTCCTGAGTTCTTGAATAGATGTAAGGTTAAGGTTTTACAGTATGGTGTGTCCATTGAGCTTGACTATCCCACAAAGAAGTTAATGGCTCAAGTTATCCCTATTGACGCACCGCCAGACTTGTCCGTTGACACTGAAGACCTGAGAGAAGCATATATGACCTACTTGGACATGGTTGACCCTACTCTTAACATAATCTTGGAAGGCTTGCCAGTTCCTAAAGTTCTATGGGACTTGCTCTACTCTCTGGCTTCCATAGTGTTTAACATGAAAGTTGGCAGAGGTGGACTTAATCTTCTTGCCCCGTATACATACATACAGGAAGGCAAGATAGTGCTTGAGGTCAGACAAATATCAGAAGAAGAAGCCCCAAAAGTAGTAGAAGAGTGGCTGTATAAGTTTGCCCCTGCGGACAGAATAAATGATATTAAGGCAGAGCTTTACGATGAAAGACTTATAACTCAAGACCTTAGACCTTTGGTAAGGCTAAACCTGTTATATGAAGTCATAGCTCTAAAAGGTGCAAGGCTATACTCAGAGAAGATAACCCCTCCGCAGGTAAAAAAATGTCCGTATTGTGGAGCAGAGTTTTCCACATACAATAAAAGAGCAGTATTCTGTTCTAATAGCTGTGCTTCTACTTTCCAGTCAGGTCTGATAAGAAAAGGATTAAGCACAGAATACCAAAGGATTAAAGATGAGTATATTCAAGCAGGACTGCCTACAGAAGAAGCAGTAGAAAAAGCAGTCCACCAGATGATAGAAAAATACCCATTCCTTTCCAAAGTTAAAAGACAAGAGCTTGGTATTGTAGGGAGAAGAGGAAAGAAAAAGAAAGAACCACAACCCATACATGCTACACAGCCCCCGCCAGAGCAAGCTGATGGAGAAGACCAGAAAGAGTAGGTAGTCCCCGCTTGCCATATTGCCTTATTCCTTTCAAAGCCTTGTGTATCAAGGATATAAATAAGGCAATGTGGTTTTGCCATATTTTGCCTCATTGTCTTATTCCTTTGCTGGGTGGTCTGCAAGTTTTAATAAGGCAATAAGGCAGAATAGGGCAAAAGGGTATTGCCTTATTTATATCGTTGTCTGACAATGCTTTGGCGTTAATAAGGCAATAAGGCAATAAGTCCTATTATGTGGTATGGCAGTTAACTAACCATGAGACAAAAATAAGCCTATGGTTAGTTAACCATTACCCCATAACCAGTAAAACAAGGATGGGGCTATTAAGCTATTTTAGGCAAAGCCTTGTGTATCAATGAGATAAATAGCTGAGAGGGTTTTGAGCTATTTCCAGCTATTCAGCTATTCTCATAGGAGTAGGTTGAGCCAGTTAATGACTTAATAGCTTAAAATAGCTTAAACCCCACTCAGCTATTTAAGTTGTTGACTGACAAGGACTTGAAGGAAATAGCTTAATAGCTGGGTTAACCTAAAAAGTAAAGAAAGAAAGCAAGCCCGTAAAGGCTTGCCATGAATTTTTTAAACCCCTGCCACCCATCCGCCATTTTGCTGTATATACCCCACAGCCTTGTTTATCATCCGCAGTTCTGTAGTGTGGTCTTTACCACTAACAAGGATAAGAAAGAACTGCACCGGCTAAGGTAAGGCTTTAGGTTAGTAAGGTCTAACTTAAGCATGGTCTACCTCCTTTTTTGCTATTTCTAAGACTTCCATAACTGCAGAAAGCATGTCCAAAGGGATGTGTAGGCTATGCCTTCTGCCCTTGCTTGTTTTCTTTCTCTTACTCTCTTCCACCACCTCATGCTCCCAGCACTCTATAGCTAAGTAGTCCTGTCCTTCTTGTGGAAGCCAGACCCTTACAGCACGGACTTTAGAGCCTTCATACCATTTCATAAGGTCAATGTGTCTTGGTTTCATGGATGACCTCCTTTCTTGTTTTCTCTACCAAAAGCCTTTTATTGCTCTTTGCTATTGGCACGCCATTAACCGCTACCACTATGTCCCCATCCATGCCCTCTGCACTCTCATAAACCTCTATCACAAGCCTGTGATTAGACAAGAAAGGCATAAGCTCATCCTTGCTAAGAGGTATCCAGTAGACCACACCATCCACCTCTGGCATGCTACCCTCTCCATACAGGTAGTGGTTTTTAAAAGCCAGCCTGTCAGTCCAGAATAGCCTGCCATGTTCCTCTACCTTGCTACAGTCCCAGTAAACTGTGGCATGTGGGAAAGGTAAAGGATAGATAAGCAAGCCAGTCCAGTAGTCTAAGGTTTCCACCATGTCTTGCTTAAGCTCTGTTAAGTCCAAAGTCCACTTTCTCATGTCTTGCCTCCTTTGCCTTTCATAAACAAAAGCTCAAGTTCTTTGGCAAGATAAATGAGTTCTTGCCTGTTAAGGCTAAAGTTGACCTTGACGGTGTTGTCCTTGTCTCCTTTCTTGCCTTCTGACAAGGAAAGCATCACACCGCCATCCTCTGCTATGGATATGGTTAGCTTTTTGTAGCTTTCAGTCTTATCGTTGTAGTGCAGAAGGCTTACCGCCTCCTGCCAGCCGTTGGTTTGCTTAGGCTTGCCGTTCATACTGCTACCTCCATAGAGTTCTTGCTTTCTTGTTCCTCTAAGACCTCAATGACTTGTTTAACAAGTTCCTTTATCTCCTCTTCTCTCTGGGTTAGCCTTTCCCATTCCTTTAGCAAAACATCCACCTTGTCCCTACGGAGTTCCTCAATAACCGCCATACCGCCTATCCTTTTGATGTTGCCCAGAGACTTCCACACAGCTTTGGCATGCTCTACCGTTCTCCACACATACAGGTAGGTATTGCCCTTGATAGTCTTAAGGCTGTAGCCTTGCAGGTTCATTAACTTCTCAAGGCTTTTCTTCCTTGCTTTGATTTCCTTTAGCTCTTCCCTTAGGTCTAAGAGCCAGCTTTCTAAGGTTCTGAGTTCTTGCATGGCTAAACCTCCTTTGAAGGTGTTCATAGGGATAATTATAATCCTGTCTCTTAGTCATGTCAAATAGTCATGGCATAAAATACAGGTTGACAGAGACATAAAAGCTGATATAATTAGAAACATGCCAAGGATAAAAGGAGCTAAAAGGCTAAGCAGTCTATTGAGAATTGCAAGGATAGAGTTAAGAGTGCCAGAGGACTTAAAGGAATGGCTTACACAGAAAGCAGAGAAAGAAGGCAAGTCCCTATCTCTGTTAATCACAGAAATCCTTGAGACCGCCCGCCAGAAGGATGAGGAGGAAAAGCAAGGGCTTTAGATGGAAGACAGAGACTTAGAGAGGGTGAAGGCTGAAATTGAATACTACAGACAATGGGTAGGACTTCTCTGGACTGCCATAATTGTGCTTTCTGGTGGCTTGGTTGGTGTGTTTTTATCACAGCTTGATGCTCTAAAGGTTGGGCTTCTTGTTTTAGGCATACTTATATTGGCAGGAATGCTATCCGCACTGTATGTCCTTGATTATGAAATAAGAAGTCTGTTAAGGAGGATAAATCAATGAATATTTACGAACTCATAGGCTTCGCCTCAATCCTTCTTGGTGCTTTAGGCATTGGCTTTTTCCTTGCTGTGTTTGTTTACAGAACACTGAAGGAAAGGCATGGTTAGGCTATGTTTGAGCTTGTGGTGGTGCTTATAGTCAGTTCTGTAATTATTGCTGGGCTTATTTACATGCTTTATGAAGAGTTTAAGCCTGCACCCCATGAAAAGGGTAAGACTTAAGCCATGTTTTCGTGGTTAACTAACCATAAGGCATTAGGTTATAAGATGGTTAGTTAACTGCCATATGGCTATGGATAGACATGAAACCCATAAGGTTGTCAGAACATGCAAAGAGAAGACTACAAGCCAGAGGTTTTACGGAGGATGAAGTGCGTGAAACTATACTGACATCAGAATGGCAACCCGCAGAACTTAACAGGCTTGAATGTAGGAAAACCTTCCCCTATGGCAAAATGTGGAATGGTAAGGAATACCTATACAAGCAAGTCAGACCTATATTTGTAGAAGAAGACGAAGAGATTGTTGTGATAACGGTTTACACATACTTTTTTAATGAGGAGGTTAAGCAATGAAGATAAGCTATGACCCAGAAGTGGACGCCCTTTATATCCAGTTTCAAGATACCACTGTTATAACACAGCATATTGCAGAAGGCATAGCCATAGACTATGACCAACATGGTAGAATTGCAGGCATTGAGATATTGGATGCTAAGAAAAGGCTTTCAAGTGCTATACCCTTTGATGAAATAGTGATTGAAAGTCTAATGGCTAAAGCAGAGATTAGCCAGCAGTAGTAGGTGGAGCTTTAAGAATGAAAGACAACAATGATTTAGAGGTTAAAAGATGGATGAAAGGCTTATTTACCTACTGGCAGGTCTTATGTCCTTGCTTTTTACTGGGATGATAGCCTACATGATATGGACTGTCTGGCACGATGAACCTAAAGGGTGAGGTCTGTCATGGCAAAGGCAAGAAAGAAAGGCAAAGTATCCTACGGAGACAACCTTTATGAAATTCATGGCTCTTATTGGCTAAAGTTTACCTACAAAGGCAAGACTTACTATGAGAGAATTGGCAGGGTTGATGAAATGCCCTTGACAATGGCAAGGAACATAGCCATAAAGATAAAGCAAGAGATAATTCAAGGCACTTACCTGCCAGTAAAAGAGAAGGGTCTGACCTTTAAAGAACTGGCACAGGAATATCTAAAGTGGTATGAGACACACCACCACAACACTAAGGAAAGCACCAAGAGAAAACACAAGCATGTAGTCCAAAAGCTCGTAGAAGTTTTTGGCTCTTTGCCTGCAAGCAACATAACCACGCTAAGGATTGAAAGCTACAAACAGGAAAGGCTTAAAGAAGGAGTTAGTCCAAAAACAATAAACAATGAACTGGCTACTCTTAGAGCCATCCTCAGAAAAGCCAAAGAACTTGGACTTATCCACTTTGACCTGCCAAAGATAAGCCTATTAAAGGTTAGCAATGAAAGAGTTAGGTATTTACTCCCAGAGGAAGTAGACAGGCTTATAAGCAACCTGCCAGACTGGTTAAAGCCAATGGTAGAGTTTGCCCTTTACACCGGACTAAGGGCTGGAGAACTCACAAGCCTTAAGTGGGACACGGTAGACTTTGCAAGCTCAAGCCTACAATTGCCCGCCAGCCTATCCAAAAACAAAGAGACCGCACGCATACCACTAAACTCCAAAGCTATTGAGATACTAAAGGAGATAAAGGAAAAGCAAGACAAGAAAGGCATAGGACATGGTTATGTGTTTACCAACTCAAAAGGTGAGCCATACTCAGAAGGTGGCTATAGGAAAGCCTTTAACAACGCACTAAGGAAGTCCAACATAGTGGACTTTAGGTTTCATGACCTTAGGCATACCTTTGCCAGCTGGCTTGCCATGAAAGGAGTAGACCTCTACACCATACAACACCTAACAAGGCATAAGTCCACCAGCATGGTAAAGAGATACGCCCACCTTAGCCCAGAACACCTAAGGGAAGCAGTCAAGAAACTGGAAGACATACCTAAGGTCATACCCTTTCCTAATGCTAAGGAAAATAGTTAACCTGTGGTTAACGCTAAGGCTTAGGCATTCATAAAACCTTTATCAATCAAGAACTTCAGAAATTTAGCTTTCTGGCTCATAACCCGAAGGTCGGAGGTTCAAATCCTCCCCCCGCAAGTTAAAACCCTTATAAATCAAAGCCTTGAAGCAAGCAACTCCTCGTATAGCTTAAGGGATAAATAAGGAGCTAAAATCTCCTAACGGGAAGGTCTTTGAGTTTCTTATAGTTTCCATCTTTCAGAAGTCTTAACAACAGGAGGGCAGTCATATATGCATCCTCAAGGGCATTGTGTTGGGTTGATATGGGAAGTTTAAAGATTTTTAGAAGTTCTTCAAGGGTTGGCACTTTACCCTTGTGTTCCACCAAGTCCAGCAGGTCAAGGGCATAGGCTTTTAGAGAAAACCCACATTCCTCTTTTATAAGCTTTTTGAGCATAGCTATGTCAATTTGAAGAAAGTATCCCGCAAGTATACATCCCCTTGTGTATTCTAAAAACTCCATACATATCTCTTTTCTCTCTCTTGCATTGCGTAAATCCTCTGGGGTTATACCGTGCACTTTTATTGATTCGTTATACTCCCTTGTGGGCTTTAGAAGGGCATAGAAATTTTTGCTTAGGTCTATCCTAAGGTTTTCTATCTTTACCGCACCAATACTTAAAGCCTCGTCCTTTTTAAGGTCAAGCCCAGTAGTCTCTGTATCAAAGACTACAAAGCACAGGTCCTCAATTTTTGTCTCTTTGTTTACCTCCCAGCTAAGCTCTTCCCTGCTCCCTAAGAGTTTATCTACCAAAGCCCTTATCATTCAAAATACTATAAACCTCTTTTGGGTTTTGAGGTCTCTTTTTTGAAAACCTCTTGGTCGCTTTTGTCTGCCCTTTTGGAGAGTGGCACATGCTCGTAGATAAGATACATACTCCAAGAAACCCAAGGAGCTATGAGCCTAAGGCTTACATTCCCAAAGTTCCACTCCGCCACACCATCCGCCAAGCAAGGTCTTGGCGACTAGTCTCTGAAAATATTGACACCCAATAATGGTAATTTGTTGCTTGAATTGTTTCACATACGAACTAACAAACAAAAGCTATAATATCCCTTATGTATAGGGCTATTGAAGTCTCATGCCCTATGACAAAGGAAAAAGCTAACATCGTTTCTGAAGTCATAAAGCTATACAGAAAAACCGCACAGCTCGTAGCAAACTTCCAGTGGTTTCTCTTCTTCAAAACTGGCTCCTTTAACAGAAAAGCTAACATAAAACACTTAAACTGCCCACTTTCAGAAAGGTTCAAGTCCACTATCCAATACCATGTGGCCCTTGACTTTGGCATGGAGTGTTTTCTTGTCTCAGACAGAGGAGACCTCTTTGGCAGGAAGTTTTATGACAAGGTAAGGGAGTATGCGGATAAGATAGACAGAATTCAAAGAGAAATGCAAAGGAGAGGAAAAAAGCCAACAGAGAGCAAAAGGTATTTAAGACTTCAACACAGGCTAAGTGAGTATGTGAAGAATGAGGTAAGGAGGATAATAAGCAGGGTTATAGAGTTATACAGACCACAGAGGCTTGTGCTTGAGGACTTAAGAGGCTTTTTGAGGAGGGTGATTAACAATTTTCCAAAGGCTATAAAGAGGGTGCTTATAAGGTTTGGGCTTGGGGAGATAAAGAGGAAGATAGAGGAAGTAAGAGAGGAATATGGCATAGAGGTGGTGTATGTTAATCCTGCCTATAGTTCACAAGCATGCAGTAATTGTGGGTATGTAGACAAAGGGAATAGGAAGGTAAGGAGTGAGTTTGAGTGTAAGCTATGCAATAGGAAGCTCCATGCGGATGTGAATGCAAGCAGGAATCTGCTTAGCCGTGCTGAGTGGAGCTTGCATTTACGTCGTATGGAGCAAGCCCTCACTAAGCAAGTGGAGGTTTTTATAAAAAACTTGTTTAGTGAGCGGTTTAAGTGTCTTTGGAGTAAGGGAAAGTCAGTCCCTAAACCCGAGGCGTGGGTAAATGCCCATAGAAGGGATATTTGTCCATGCTAAGGGATACTCTTTGAACTTGTTGAAGGTAAATATAGAGAGAAAAGGGACAGAAGCTTCAGCTTTGAAGAATGTAAGGTAGAGATAAAAGCTTGAGGAGGCTTTGATATGAGATTCTATGGCATACCTTTTGAGGATAGGATGCTTGAAATAGTAGAGAGGATAACAGATGGTGAATGGCTTTATGAAGAGAATGGCAATAGGGAAGAGCTGTCTGCAGAGGAAGTTAAGAAAAAACTCCTTGAGCTGGTCAATATGGTAAAGAGTTGGAAGCAAGAAAGTAGGCATATACCCGCAGGCACAACCTTCTTTTTTGTAAGCACTCCTGACAACCCTCAAGCTATAAAGGTCTATGACCTATCTTCTCTTGGATGTTCCTCAAGTCTTAACCCCGCAAGGTGGAAGGTTTACAAAAAGGAGCTTGAAGGTCAGCTTTGATGGTATATTTCCTCAAGTATCTCTTTGCCACCTTCTTCTAAGAGCCTTTTGGCAAGTTTTTTGCCTACTTGCTCCGCTTGATGAAGGTCTCCTTCTTCTATTCCCTCTAAAAACTTCCTTCCTTCAAGGTCAGAAATAAAGGCTTTTAGCTTTAATTTCTTGCCCTCAATCCACGCATAGGCACCTATAGGCACTTGGCAACCACCTTGAAGTTCTCTTAGAAAAGCCCTTTCACACTCCGCCCTAATACGACTTTCTCTATGGTCAAGAAAGGCTATAGCCTCATACACCCTCTGGTCTTCTTGTCTTATCTCTATGGCGAGACTTCCTTGACCCACTGCAGGAATAAAGTCTTCCAAGACCTGGCTTACCCTTTCCTCAAAACCCATTCTTTTAACACCTGCGTAAGCAAGCACTATGGCGTCATAAAGTCCTTCCTCCAGTTTTCTGAGCCTCGTGTCCACATTTCCGCGAAGGGTCTCCACCCTCAAGTCTGGTCTTTTTCTTTTTATCTGAACCTGTCTCCTCAGAGAGGAAGTGCCTACCTTTGCACCTTCTGGAAGCTCTTGAAGTCCTCTCCCATCCCTTGATATGAGCACATCAAAAGGCTCTTCCCTCTCCGTTATAGCTCCAAGAGTCAGACCCTCTGGCAGAACCATGGGCACATCCTTTAAAGAATGAACCGCAAAGTCTATATCTCCTCTCAGAAGTGCCTCCTCTATCTCTTTTACAAAAAGTCCTTTGCCTCCTATTTTTGCCAAAGGAGCGTCAAGGATTTTATCGCCGGTGGTAGTGATAAGCACAAGCTCTACGCTGTATCCCCTGCTCTCAAGCCTCTCCTTTACATAGTTTGCCTGCCAAAGAGCTAACTTGCTCTTTCGTGTGCCTATGCGAAGTGTATTCTTACTCATCCTTGTCAACCCTACCAAGTTTTTCTATTATCCCTCTAAACTTTTCAAAAGACATAACTTTCTCACTTTCTTCAATCCGCTCTGTGGTTATTACGAAAGCTCCGTCTATATCTACTTCAACGATAGCCCTACCCTTTTTTGCAAGCCTTTTTCTTGTGAGGTCCCTATCTTCATCAAGTGTTATAAAAAAAACCTTTATATTTTGCGTGAGTTTTGATTGTTTCAACTTCAAAGACCAATAACCTGTTTGAGCTATTCTTTCCCTTAAGGTAGCTTTTACGGATATTATTGCTAAAGCCCTGCAATTCTTATTGTATATAACTAAATCAGCATCTGGAACATGCATCCCAAACTCACCATAATCAACAAGTATACTCCTTTTCACCATGCATAGACACTCATCTAATACTATACCACTTAACTTTGAACCACTTATTATATTTAGACCATGTTTTTTAACTTCAGAACTCATAACTTCCACTATTAACTCTTCAAGAAGTTTACCTTTGAAGGCTTTCCAGCTTTGCTCTGCATCTCTTATACCAAACTTAGTTATCTCCTTAGAGAACTCTTGCCTTATAGTTTCAAGAACATCAGAAAGGTTTTCTATGCCTTTTAGTTTTACATCTTCTATAGCTTTCAATTTTAAAGCCTTAAGAAAAACCTTTTTACTATCTTTCATAGAAATTCCACCTTATCTTCACCTCTTTTCTTTTAAAATTTTCTTCCTTTTTAACTATTATAAGGTATTTAAAACCCCTTAGATAGAAGTTATGCTGTAAAGCCTTGCTATGCCAAAAGGGGGTATTTGAGGCTTGATTTCTGCGGACAACAGAAATTACGTCAACAGGGGAAAAATATTTTGTAAGTCTTTCGTATATCTTAAAGCCCACTGGAATATATTCCCCCTTTGCCCATTGGTCGCCTATTAACCAAGCCAATACTTTACCCTTTTTGAGTATTCTATGACATTCCTGCATTACCTTTTCAAGCTCCTCGTAAAACTCTTCAGAACTTGCAGGTATATGACCTATATTTAAGGGATGGTCGTTATATTTGATGTTGTCTCCGTATGGCGAGTCTATAAACACTAAATCCACCGTTTCATCCTTCAGAGGTATGTTTCTGGCATCCGCCTGTATTATATCTTTTCTCGTTGGCACTATATCAAAGGCTACAACCCTTCTCCTCTCTTCAAGGCACACATCTACCGTAGTCCCAGAGCCTGCCATAGGGTCGCATACTATCTCACCAGGTTCAGTGTATCTCCATATGAGGTTATAAATAATAAAGGCTGGAGTAACGCCGGGGTATTTATTATTACCCTTTTTGGTGTATCCGTAACTTTGGTATGGATAGTCCCACAAGGTAGTTGTCATCATTGTGGGTATGTATTTGTCATCTATTATTTCTTCCTTGCGAAGCCTATTTATTGCTCTTCCCTCAAGGATATTCTTTATCAGAAGTGCCCCCTTCTCTGTCAGTATATCTCTCCACGAGATGTTAAGACTTCTAAAGATTGAACTTGCCTTTTCAACTTTTTTTATGGTTTGTGTTGTTTCAAAGCGTATATAGTAAGGGTATCTACCTTCAAAGATTGGAATACCTTTATCATATCCAGGTTCGCCTTTTGCAGTAAAAGTGCCATAAAGAACATCTTTGTCAAGATTATACAGAAAAATAAAATCGCCTTCTTTAACTGCGAATAACTTATTTGCGTAATTTTTCCCAGTCAAGATTATCCTATTAGACAATAGTGTTTCCTCGCTCTTGTCAGTGCAAGCAAAGATAAAACCATGTCTAACAAAATGTTTCTTTACTTCACTTTTTTCTACTCCCACCGAGCTTAGGAAAACCATTTCCTCTAACCCTCCACAACCCTTATATGAAGCTCCTTGAGCTGTTTTGGCTCCACATAGTCTGGTGCACCAGTAAGAGGGCATATACCCTTCTGGGTTTTGGGAAAGGCTATCACATCCCTTATAGAGTCCAAGCCTCTCATTATGGCAATTAGCCTGTCCAGTCCAAAGGCAAGTCCTCCATGTGGTGGTGCTCCAAAGCGTAATGCGTCAAGTAGAAAACCAAACTTCTCCCTTGCCTCCATCTCTGGTATCTCCAAAAGCTTAAAGACAAGTTCCTGAAGGTCTTTCCTATGTATACGAATAGAACCTCCTCCCACCTCGTATCCGTTTATCACAAGGTCGTAAGCCCTTGCCTTCACGGAATGAACAAGCCTCTTTTTCTCCTCCAACTCCTGCACCTGTAGAGCCCTTTCAAGAAGCGGAATATCCTCCTCTCTGGGCGATGTGAAGGGGTGGTGCAAAGAGACAAACCTTTTTTCTTCTTCATCCCATTCCATAAGAGGAAAGCCCACCACCCAAAATATGTCAAACTTGCTCGTGTCGATAAGATTGTATTTTTTGCCTATATGGAGTCTTAGGCTTCCAAGGATGCGGTAAACTACTTCCCTTTTGTCTGCGGAGAAAAATATTGCATCACCAGGCTCAGCCCTTAGCCTTTGCAGAAGCCCTCTGGTCTCTTCTTCAGAGAAAAACTTTACTATGGGTGAGTTTAGTTTATCTTCTTCTACCTTTATCCAAGCGAGACCCTTAGCCCCAAGACTTTGCACAAACTGGGTAAGCTCATCTATCTCTTTCCTTGAGAGGTTTGAACCTTTGAAGTTTATAGCCTTTACCACTCCACCAGATTCTATGGCTTGACGAAACACTTTAAACTCTGTATTTTTAAAGACCTGTGTGAGGTCCACAAGCTCAAGCCTAAACCTACGGTCAGGCTTGTCTGAGCCATAAGTCTCCATAGCATACTCATAGGAAATACGGTCAAAGGGGAGTTTTAGCTCAACGCCGAGAAGCTCCTTAAAGAGGCTATATATAAGCCTTTCGCTAAAAGCTATAACATCCTCTTCTTCTACAAAGGACATTTCAAAGTCTATCTGGGTAAATTCAGGCTGACGGTCCGCACGCAGGTCTTCGTCTCTTAGACATTTAACTATCTGGAAATATCTATCAAAGCCTGCAACCATAAGCACTTGCTTAAAGAGCTGTGGAGACTGGGGGAGAGCATAAAACTTGCCCGGATGTAGCCTTGAGGGAACAAGAAAGTCCCTTGCACCCTCTGGAGTGGACTTGGTAAGAAAGGGCGTCTCTATTTCCACAAAGCCCTCTTCAACAAAAACCTTTCTTACTATCTGATAGGCTCTATGCCTAAACAGAAGATTTTCCCTCATACTCTCCCTTCTTAGGTCCAGGTAGCGGTATTTGAGTTTTGTTTCTTCCGAAAGGTGTGTCTCTTCGTCAATAGGGAAAGGCAAAGCTTCTGAAGTGTTGAGAATTTCAAGCTCTTCAATTACCACTTCGTAGTTTCCTGTCTTTAACCTTGGATTTTCTGTGCCGGGTGGTCTTTTCCTAACAGTGCCACGCAAGGCAACCACATACTCTGCTCTGAGCTTGTCCGCAAGTTCATAAGCTTGGGGGTTTGTTTTCTCTTCTACCACGCACTGGACTATACCCTCCCTGTCTCTGAGGTCTATAAAGATAACTCCTCCATGGTTTCTAATGCGATGAACCCAGCCGTTTAGGATAACCTCCTTTCCGAGGTCTTGTTCGCTAATGTGTCCGCAGTATCTTGTTCTTTTTAGCATATTTAAATTATAGAAAAATCCCTTCTTTGCGTGCCTTAAAATGGTAGAATATAAGGTGATGAAGGTAAGAGTTATTATACTTCCCAAGAAAGGACTTCTTGACCCAGAAGGCAGGGCGGTAAAGGAGATGCTCCTTGACGGCGGTTTTGATGTAAAGGACGTAAAGGTGGGAAAGGTTGTGGAGCTTGAGGTGGGAGAAGGCACAGACATAAAAGCCCTTGTGGAGAAGTATCTCGTAAATCCCTTGGTTGAGGAGTATGTAATAGAATGAGGTTTGCGGTATGTGTATTTCCAGGGTCTAACTGTGATTACGATACATACTACGTGATAAGGGACCTTCTTGGACAAGAGGTGAGCTTTGTAGACCACAATACAAAAAGGCTTGATGCCTTTGATTGTGTAGTTTTGCCGGGTGGTTTTTCTTTTGGAGACTATCTAAGGGCTGGAGTGCTTGCCAGCAAAACATCCCTTGGCAACGCTATAGTGGAATATGCACAAAAAGGTGGGCTCGTGCTTGGTATATGCAACGGCTTTCAAATTCTCACAGAGCTTCACCTATTGCCAGGTGCTTTACTCAAGAATGAAAACCTAACCTTTCTATGTAAGGACGTATACCTTAGAGTTGAAAATAATTCCTTACCCTTTACCAGAAAGTTTGAAAAGGGTGAGGTGATAAAACTTCCCATAGCCCATGGAGAAGGAAGGTATTATGTGCCAGAGGAGGAGCTAAGGTCTATGGAGGAAAGGGGTCAAATTGTCCTAAGATACTGCGATGAAAAGGGTAATATAAACTCTAAAGCTAATCCCAATGGTTCTATATCCAACATAGCAGGTGTATGCAACAAAGAGGGCAATGTCTTTGGTCTTATGCCTCATCCAGAAAGAGCTTGCGAAGACTTACTTGGCTACCGAGACGGCATAATACTCTGGCATTCTCTTGTCGCTTAGGGCTATAATTTAAGCATGAGGTTTTCCAACGAAGCCAAGGTAGGTTTTCTCGTGCTTGTATTTTCCTTTGGCTTTGGATTTCTTATACTTACCTTTGGGGAGGTCCCCTTTTTCAGACCTGCGGTAAAGAATTACAAGGTCTACTTTGATAACGTAGCTGGGCTTAGTGTGGGTGCGGAGGTAAGGGTTGCTGGTATAAAAAGTGGAAAGGTTAAGTCTATCAGCTTAAAAGATGGCAAGGTGGAGGTGGTTTTTGAACTTGACAAAGACATAACCCTTTATAGAGACGCACAGGCGGAGATAGGAACTCTCGGTCTTATGGGAGATAAATACCTAAACATATACCCCGGAAGTCCACAAGCAGGCATCTTAGAAGAGGGCGGGACGATAAGTAAGAGCCTTGGCTACGCGGATACGGACCTTCTTATAAAGCAAATGACAAATGCCTCAGAATCCATAAGGCTAATGGTGGAAAGTTTTCGGGTTATACTTTCTGAAAACAGAGAAGATATAAGGAGAGTGGTGCAGAACTTGGAAATGCTTACCCGTAATCTTAACTTAATAGCCCTTGAAAACAGGGAGTCCCTAAGGGGAGCTATATATAACATAAACCTACTTGCCTCTAACTTAAACAGAACACTTCCTCAAACTATAGAAAGCATAGACAGGCTTGCAAAGAGCCTTGAAGCTATAGCCAGCGAGAACAGACAAGACATAAAAGAAACGGTTGCAAACTTGAAACAGCTTAGCAACGACCTAAAGACAACCCTTCCTGAACTTTCAAGAAACCTTAACGAACTTTCAATAAATCTAAACGCCTTGGTTGTGGAAAACCGTCAAGATATAAGAACCACCACATCAAATCTCTCTGAACTTACCAAAAGCCTTAAAGAAAGCTCTGAAAGCTTAAATAACATACTGGCACATATTGAAAGAGGTGAAGGCACCTTAGGGAAGCTAGTAAAGGATGATGAACTATACAGAAATGTATCCTCTGGTGTTAGGGTGCTTAGCAAAGCAGGAGAGGTTGCGGATAGGACAAATCTCTACATAGGCTTTAGGGGTGAGCTCTACAGGGCTGGTGATTCAAAGGGGATACTAACTATCAAACTGCAACCCGATAACGAAAAGTATTACCTCTTAGAGATAGTTGGAGACTCAAGGGGTAGAGTCTACAAGGAGGAAATACTCCCTAATCAATGGATAGTTAAAAAGGAGTTTAAGCCTGAAGTTACATTGCAGTATGCAAGAATATTTCCCTTATTTGGTAAGGAGCTTGTCTTGAGAGGTGGACTAAAGGAATCCACAGGCGGAATAGGTGCTGACCTTATATATTCACAAAGGCTCGCCTTTACCACAGACCTTTGGGACTTTGGAAGGAGAGACAGACCACAGGATAAGGACCTAAAGCCAAACCTTCAAGTAGCGGTAAACTACAAGGTTAGTGGTCCACTTTATGTAAGGTTTGGTGGCGATGACCTTTTAAATTCAAAGCTAAGGGGTGTATTCGGTGGTGTAGGTCTTATGTTTACTGACAACGACCTAAAATACCTGCTTGGTGGTTTAAGACTGCCCTTGCCATAAGGTAAATTGAGATAAATTTATGATTAGTAGCCATGTATAAGGAACATATATACAGACTTTACAAGGTGAACATGAACTTGAAAGAGGACGAGTCTTTGCTCCTGCTTACGGATACGGAGAAGGACTACCTTTTGGATTTAATGGACCAGTTTGTGGAAAGTGCAAGAGCCATAACAAAAAAAGTAAGGCACTGTGTTTATCCCTCTTTGGGAGGGCATGGCAAAGAACCGCTAGAGGAGGTTTGGAGGCTTGCCTTTGGAGATAGAGCAATAGATGAGCTGAGAAAAAAGGGTCTCTTTGAGCATATACTCCTTAAAGAAGACTATTCGGAATATGAAGCTCTACAAATACTCAAGGCTTATGCAGAGGATGTTCCTCAAGTGGTGGTAGCCTTTCCATACTTTTCCACCACACATACCTTTTTTAGAAAAGCTCTTACAGAAGGCTTTGGCTGTAGATACGCAAGTATGCCTCTTTTTGAGCCGGAGATGTTCTACGGTCCTATGAACGTGGACTGGGATTACGTGGCAAAGTTGAGCCTTGATGTGGCGGACATGCTTTCTGAGGCGGAATGGGTGCATATAAAGGCGGAAGGAACAGACATGGAGTTTTCTGTGTTAGGAAGAAGGGCTGTGGCGGACACGGGTCTTTTCCACCATAGCGGTCAATATGGAAACCTGCCTGCTGGCGAAGCCTTTGTAGCTCCTATAGAGAACTCAGCCTTTGGAAAGCTAACCATAACCTACGGTCCTGATAGGAAACTGGAAAGACCCATAACTCTTAAATTCCGAGACGGTGCGGTGGAAGAGATAGAAGGTTTTGAACCATATAGGAATTATCTTGAAGAGGTGTTTAAAAGATACGAGAATGCCCGAGTAATTGCGGAGTTTGGCGTTGGGACAAACCCGGGTGCAAAAAGACCCGACAATGTGCTTGAGGCAGAGAAAATTCTTGGCACAGTGCATGTAGCTATTGGAGACAATCATACTTTTGGAGGTGTGAACAGAGTTTCCTTTCACACCGATTATGTGGTTTTTGAAACCCAAGTAACCATAGGAGGTAAGGGATGGCAAAAGAGACTTTTAGAGAAAGGCAAGCTCAGGACCTGAGGATTGACCTACTAAGAAAGGTTCACATTTTTGAAGACCTGTCAGAGGATGAGCTCAGGGATGCCCTGAACTACATGCAAGTTAGGGAGTTTATAAGAAATGAGTATCTCTTCTTTGAAGAGGAGGCGGAGCCTGGCGTATACATCCTTTTGGATGGTCTTATAAAGCTACTCAAAGAGACGCACGATGCAAGGATTGTTATAGTTAGGCTTGTCTATCCTGGGGACATATTTGGCTGGATAGAGTGGGGTAAAAAGGTTCCAAGAAATACTTATACCGCTAAGGCGATGCTTGAAAGCAAGACCCTCTACATTTCCAACAGGGACTTTATAAACCTCTCCATAAAGCATCCTGCTATTGCTATAAAGATGACCTGCGAAGCAACTGCCACACTTCTGCATAGTTACGAAACTCTCAAGAGCATAGCGGGTGGTAAAGTAGAAGAAAGGATTGCGAAGGTCCTTCTTGAGATAGCGGACAGAATAGGGAAAAAATACGAGGATGTCATAGTCATTGATGCACCCCTAACAAGGTTGGACATAGCAGAGATGACGGGAACAACCGTTGAGACCACAATAAGGGTTATGAGCAAGTGGAAAAAGCAGGGCATAATAAACGCAGAGAGGGGATACATAGAGATAATAAAAAGGCGTGAGCTTGAAAGACTTGCAGTATGAGCCGGGCGGGATTTGAACCCGCGACCCACGGATTAAAAGTCCGTTGCTCTGCCAGCTGAGCTACCGGCTCTGAGATTAGTTATTATAGCATCTATTGTCTGACTATTCAAGTAATTTCTCCTTCCCTTTACCCTTTAAAATTCTTAGTTTAGACCTTTCAATGGCAAGGTCACCATCAGGCACATCTTTGTTTACTACAGAACCACCTGCCACAAAAGAATAGTTTCCAAGCCTTATTGGAGCGATTATCAAGGAGTTGCTCCCTATAAAGGCACCCTTTCCCACATAGCTTTGGTGCTTTTTCTTTCCGTCAAAATTTGCAAAAACCACACCAGCACCTACATTCACATCATCCTCAATAGTTGCGTCTCCTATATAGGCAAGGTGCTTTGCTCTTACTCCTTCTCCGATAAAGGATTTCTTGACTTCCACGAAGTTTCCTATATGGCTACCTTTCCCTATTAGGCTGTTTTCTCTAACATGGGCAAAGGGTCCTATCACAGCCCCAGACTTTATGTGTGAATTTCTTACTATGGAATGTGCCTCTATCACTGCTCCCTCTTCCACCACGGAGTTTTCCAAGAGGCTACCTTTTCCTACCAACACACCCCTGCCGAGCCTTGTGTTGCCCCTTAACATAACATCTGGATATATCTCCACATCGCCCTCTAAAACCACGTCTGGTTCTATCCACACACTTTCTGGTTGATGTATGGTGTTGCCCTTCTCCGCCCACTCCTGAAGTATCCTAAGCCTTATCACATTCTCCGCTATGGCAAGCTCCCACCTTGTGTTAACCCCAAGGACCTCTGTAGGGTCTTCCGCCATAAAGCTCCTTACTGTGTAACCTTTCTGGTGCATAAGATTAAAAACCTCTGTGAGATACACTTCACCCGTCTTAGGACTGGGCTTTACGTGAAAGAGGGTTTCTACAAGATGAGGACAATAGAAAATGTAAACCCCTCCATTTATTTCCTTTATTAGCTTTTCTTCAAAGCTCGCATCCTTTTCCTCCACCACCTTTATCACATTTCCCTTCTCGTCCTTTATTATCCTTCCATAACCCGTTGGGTCTGGTAATTGTGTGGAGAGTAAAAGGGCACTTAACTTGATACCCTCGTATTCTTCCACCATATGCAAATATCTCTGCATGTTTTTGAGGGTTTGTGACTTGACTAAGGGAGAATCTCCGTTTATTACCAACATATACCCATCGTAGTCTCTCCAAAAGTCAATGGCAGAAAGCACCGCATCACCAGTTCCACCCTTTGGGTTTGATTGGTAAAAGTAATGGTAAGAATCTCCAAAGTATTCCCTTATTTCCTCCGCCTTATACCCCACCACAAGGGCAATATTTTCTATATGCAATTCCTTCAGAGTTTTTAGAACATACCAGAGCATGGGTTTACCAAGTATGTTATGCATAACCTTTGGCTTTTCGCTTTTAAAGCGCGTTCCAAGACCTGCGGAAAGAACAAGGACTCGCATTGGAATATTTTAACTCCTCCCTGCGTCTCTTGCGACACCTCTTTTTGAAGTCCTTATGAACTCCACTAAGTTTCTTACCTCTTTGTGGTCTCCGTATTCACTAAGAAGTAAGGCTATAGCATCCTCCTTCAACATACCACTTCTAAAGAGAATTCTGTATGCCCTTTTGAGAATGGCTATTGCTTCCTTGGAAAAGCCTCTCCTCTCAAGTCCAATCGTATTTATGCCGTATAGATGTGCATGTTGTCCTGATGCCCTCACGTAGGGCGGTACATCAAGGGATACTCCAGATAGACCCCCCACCATGGCGTAAGCTCCAACCCTCGCCCATTGGTGGACTGCGGAAAGCCCGCCTATAAAGGCATACTCTCCCACCTCTACATGCCCTCCAAGGGTAGCACAGTTTGCCATGATAACTCCCCTTCGGACTATGCAGTCATGTGCCACATGGGAATAAGCCATAAGCATCACATCATCCTCTATAACTGTTTTCATCTTGTCTATGGCTGTTCCCCTATGAATGGTGACGTATTCTCTTATTATTACATTATTGCCCACTATCACCTCGCTTTCTTCTCCTGCATATTTTAGGTGTTGTGGCTCCTCTCCCACGATAGCTCCGTCATGAATCCTACAGTTTGAACCTATGGAGACCTTTCCTTTTATTGAGACCCTTGCACCTATTTTTGTTCCTTCTCCAACTACCACCTTGCCTTCTATGATGGTGTAGGGACCGACCTCCACGTTCTCTCCCAGCTCTACCTCCCCCCTTATTATAGTTGTTGGATGAACCTTTGGCATTTTAGACCCCCCTTATAAGGTATTGCCTAAGTATTTCAAGAGCCCACTGGGTAGCTATGAAACGGTTCTCATTCCTGCTACCCTCAAAGAGAAACCTTCTAACAACCACTTCCCTGTCTGTTGCGAGGGCTATGTAGGTAAGCCCCACAGGTTTTTGGTCTGTCCCTCCCTCTGGTCCGGATATACCCGTTATGGCAAGTGCTATGTCCGCATCCGTTTCCTCAAGAGCACCCACCGCCATCTGTCTGCAAACCTCTTCAGAAACCGCACCGTGTCTTCTTATAGAGCTTTCTTCAACCCCGAGCAGTTTTGTCTTGATCTCGTTGGCATAGACCACAAAGCCACCCACGAAGTAGTGAGAAGAACCTGGAACATTTACGATCCTTGCGGAAAGTAGACCACCTGTACAACTTTCCGCAATGGCTAGCTTTAAGCCTTTTTCTCTTAAAAGGACTCCTACAATCTCCTCCATACTCTTCCTTCCAATCGCGTAGACAAAGTCTCCATACCTTTCCATAAAGACCTTTAGCTCTTCCTCATCCTTGATAAGAAAGTCAACACCGCCAACCCATTTCCTGCTTTTATAGCCCTCAATAACATCTAATCCTATAGTCCTGACTAAAAAACCTTCAAACTCAATAGGATCCTCACATACACCCACCATCATAGGAAGACCTCATACCTGTGATAGGGATTTTTTAGGAAAGCTCCAACTCTATGCCCTGGGTCAAAGGGTTGAAATTCTTCATACTCTGAGGGTATAAAGATAACGCCCTCTGCTATATTTTCTGTGGTGATTAAGTCAAAACTTATACCTCCTATCTGTATGCTGTCCTTTAGACCGATCCTTCTTGCAGTGTGCGGGTTTATATAAGCCCTTTGAAACCTTTCCATCTCATGGGTCCAAGGGTTCCAATGTCCCAAGTCCTCCACAAGGGTGCTGTCTGTGTAAAGGAAAAGCTTGCCCTTTCGTGTGTAGTAATCACCTGAAAACCCCTTCGAACCAATGTCTTCCATCCTAAGCTCTACCTCACCCTTTGTTTCTAAATCTTCATAGTATTCAAAGTCTTTTAGGCTTACCCTTAGCCCAAGAGCTTTTCCAAGCACGTCCGCAGGACTATAAACATCTTGCGCATCCACCGTCTTTGGTGAATATACAAGATATCCAAAGCCATGCCTGTAGTTTATAAAGTCTCGCTCTTGATACATGCTCAAGGCAAAAAGCATGTCCGAATAATGGGCTGTAATGTTTGGGAAAACCTGAAAGCTAACCACAAACTTATCCTTAAGGGCTTTTAGATGGTCTTCACTTAGATATCTAAAGTGGTTTCCTACCACCACAAGGTTATCAAACTCCTCAAACCTTTCAAAAAACTCCTCCATAGGCTTGGCAGGGAAAGGCATAAGGTCTCCCACAAAGCTGTAGTTAACTCCAAACTTCTTTCTAAGCCCAGCAAGAATAGAAAGTATAGCTTCTCTAAAGGGAGAATTCAAAAGATGTGCTCCCACAAGGACAAGGGCACCTCTCATAAGAAACAGGCTCCTTTTAACAAACTCTACCTTGCTATCACCCTTTTCAGGCTCAAGAATAGCCTGCAAAAACTCTATAATAGAATCTGGCTTTAAGAGCAGTCTATCCTTTGCCTTGGCACAGGTGGTTTCATACCTGCTGGAGAGACAAAAGAGGTATGCACCCGCTTCTATGGCATCTACCACCCACCGCGTTGCCATAACCTCAGAAAAAACAGGCTCCGCGTCAACGGAGAGTATGAACTTTGCCCTTTTCCAATCAGTGGGCTTAAGACTTGAAGGCATAAAGTCTACAATAGGAGCATCAACAAAAACATCCTCTGAAAGGCTTCTGGCAAGGAGATAATCTTCAAGTCCTGCTTGCCTACCAAGCAAAAAGGCGGTCTTGCCCTTTGATAGTTTTCCCTTCAGGGTTTCAAGAGCTTGAACGTAATCAACAGAAATAAACTCATCTCCCTTCATCATAAAAATACCTTTTAGTCTCATAGGATTGGTTGTCGCTTCCTGTATATAGGCTATGCCTTTGGTGCATAGACTTCCCATCCCCCTTGGGTCTGCAGGGTGTCCGTATAAGTCTACTATCTTACCTTCCTTTTGGTAAAGGATATATCCGCAGGCACAGCCACAACCTGCACAAAAGCCTACTTTTTGGCTGTCAAACTCCTTCACCGTGAGAGGTATTTTTGTGGGCTCGAGGCTCATTGAATAGAAGATTATACGACAATTTTTTTTACGGATTTATCTTGTAGGTTTTGTGATAGTTAATTATTGTTTGACATTATTATAGTATCAAACTACTTGACATTTTCCAAAATAGGAATATAATCATACCCATGGATGAGGTAGCCAAGATAATGGCAAGAGGGCTGGTAGCTTTGCCCAGTGATGTTAGAAAAAGGCTCGGGCTAAAGGAGGGAGACTTGGTCAGGATTGAGGTAAAGGATGACCAGCTCATAATAAAAAAGGAGCAGAGGGTTTATGACCTAAAGGGTAGCATTCCATCAGGGCAAACCCAACAGAAGAGCTTCGCCCAGATATTAGCGGAAGAGTTCCAAAAACAGAAGGGAGGGAAGAAGGATGGCGGAGCTTAAGACTACAAACCCCTACGATATGAAACCCCCTGAGCCGAAAGTTCTACCCAAAAACTACACTCAAGGCGTAGACAATCTCTCTTCTGAAGACTTCCTAAAAATATACATGGAGACACTAAAGTATCAAGACCCTTTCCAGCCTCAAGACCTCTCAAAGATGTTAGAGGACATGACAAGGCTAAATCAGATCAGGTATATGAACGATATGAAAAGCTTTATGGAAGGTCTCAAGGGTTGGTTTAATCAAATCACCCTTCTCTCAAGCCTGAGTTTGATAGGTAAGGAGTTTGTGTTTTCCACTGACAAAATAGACACCCTAAAGGGTGGGCAATACTACCTTCTGTCTTCAGAGGATATAAAGGGTGCTACCATTAGGATAATGGACGGAGAGGATGTGATAAAGGAATATCAAGTAGATATAAACAAGGGGCTTAATCCTATTGAACTCAGGGACCTACCAAAGGGGCAGTTCAGCGTGCAGATACTTAAGAACAGCATGCCAGTTGATGGTCTAAATCTTGGTGTTATGGGTAAGATAAAGTCTGTTAGTGTTTCTGGTGGGGAACTGTTTTTTGAGCTTGAAAATGGAGAGCTTGTCTCTCCTTCAAGACTAATATATGCAGGAGGGACGTAGTCATGATGAGGAGCTTTTTTAACGCTGTAACAGGCATGAACGCCTACAGAACATGGATAGATATAACCGCAGATAATATGGCAAACGTAAACACAATAGGCTTTAAGGGTAGTAGACCCATTTTTCAAGACGTTATATCTTCGGTCACCATAGGTCTTAATACAGTAACCAACACGGTAAAGTCTACCACATACGGAGCGGGTGTTTTGGTTGACAGCACGCAAAAGCTTTGGACAATCGGCAACTTCAAACAAACGGGTGTAAACACTGACCTTTCCATACAGGGTAGAGGTCTGTTTATATTAAAGGACACCATTTCGGGAGTAAACTACTACACAAGAGATGGACAGTTTAGGATAAGTAGGGACGGCTATATGGTTAACCCTAACGGTTTAAAACTGCAAGGTTTTAAAGTTGACGATAGGGGGCGGACTGTAGGCACCGCTCTTGAGGACATTCACGTTATACCTCAGCTTCCACCAAAAGCTACAGGGCAGATAAGGTTCTTGGGTCCAACAAACCTTAACGCAGATGCGGGTATAACTGCGGTTCCTTTTGACCCAAATGACCCTGCAAGTTACAACTACAAATACACCATAACCATATACGACAGTCTTGGAACCCCCTATCAAGCAGACCTGTTTTTCAGAAAGACGGGAACAAATACATGGGATATACATCTCAGAGCAGACATTGACCCAGCAAATGCAGGATATGAGCTTTCTGGTAGCTGGACAGGGGTTCAGTTTGATTCCTCTGGAAAACTGGTCTACAACGGAACGGTAGTTACGAGAGAACCATCTCCCGATGGGAAAAGCTATTACTACTACCTTAATCCAAGCTCTCTTACCGTCCCTCTAACCACTCCCAGTGGTGGAACTTTCCCTGCAAACACCGACTGGAGGATATACGTA
>Ga0209394_1000618_pt1 | contig 26727 bp, 23 predicted proteins | sample JNZ201metaG_FD_184122 | JGI IMG/M metagenome (GOLD analysis project Ga0209394, IMG submission 184122) | Hot spring microbial communities from Jinze hot spring, China to study Microbial Dark Matter (Phase II) - JNZ 20120812A (SPAdes) (version 3) ... | reverse complement strand
TAATCCTTAGAGAGCCGGACCATGGAACCTTAATTACCTGCGGATCGGCTTCAAAGGCGTACCCCATGAACACTACTTCGGCTTTGAATTCATCTTCTAATGCCAGCAAGTCCTGAGGCGGGCCTATATAAAACCTGCCCTCAGAGTCTCCTAAAACCACGACAACAGGGTCTCTCGAACTCCTATAAAGCTTTACTACAGCGTGGGGAATAGGACTCCCAAGCGCATCTACAATGCTCCCCGTGATAGCACCGTATCTGTCGTAAGCTATTGGCAGTGGAGATGATTCAAATGCTGATGCAAATGCTGGCATGAGTGGTAATCCAATGTAATAAACTATTGAAAGAGCTATCATTGCGGCTCCCACACTCTTCCCCATCCTCAAGGGGATAGTGTATAGAAGAATCCCTATAGCAAGTATTTTATCTCTAAGGCTATAGACAACGGTGGATACTAAGTAGATCATCTTTATAGCAGTAAGGGAAGTAGCTACTAGACTGCTGACGTGCTTCATTAGCTCAACTAAGATGTCTGCTCCAGAAACCCTAAGTGCTGCCGCTATAGACTGAATAGCTAGGTATGAAACTACAAGAGTAGTTGCTCTACCCGTTAACCAGGCTATGAAGTTGGGCCAGCTCGCGTTCAGGATAGCGAGAAAGTAGTCTCCCAGTTTTAATAACAAACTGTAGGTAGATACTAGTACTGCTGAAGCTAAGCCATCATACATCATAAGCACTCCCCATTTCTTTACGGATTTAAGTGGTAGTGGAGAGCCGTAAAAAACCGCACCCAGACTGTAAGTAAGCAAAGAAAGCATGTATGCTAACGAGAGGAACTCCATTAGAGACACTCCATTACGGCGTTGGTGGAGGAGGCATTGGAAGAGAGATAGAGGAAGCTATGTACGAGATTAAGGCAAATATAGTCGTCCCAAGCGCGAGCCAGAAGGCTGCTAAAACAGAGTCCTCTATTAAACTCTGCCCAGTCCTCTTTAAGTTCCTGAAAGGTATTGGAGAGCCTCTTAGTGCCCAACCAACTGCCCAGGATACTAAGAATACAAACCATGCTACACTCATGACTGCAACTGTTACTTGCCTAACGAACTCAGCTAAGTTCAATACCGCACCCACTTCTTCCGTACACTTATATAGCGTTACATACCCTTATTACCGAGGGTTCGACCTTGAGCGTCACTGCGCACTTCGTATCGAAAAGGGCTGTAATAGGCTTTGTCGCTTACCTCATGCCTCCGCTTACTATCCTTGGACCTACTCACGTAGGTTCCGGATCTATTTTATTTAGCTACACCTTCCTGGGGTTTCCTATAAAGAAAAAGTTGGTCGAGCTTTTCAAAACTAACCAAGCAGCTCTTGAGGAACTAGATAAGCTCAGCTCAGGCAGCAGACTTGGAACAAAAGTCACGATTAGGTCTCACTGCGTGATATATGAAAACGTGGAGCTACACGACGAAGTCGAACTCGGTCACAACGTCCTCATTAGGGAGGGTACCGTGGTGAATGCGAAAACGAAGATCGGGACTGGCACCATAGTTGATGGGCACACTACTATCGGAAATAACAGCAACATACAATCCGGAGTCTATATACCGATATCAACTAAAATAGGCAATAGGGTCTTTATAGGCCCTAGAGCCGTTATAACTAACGATAGATACCCCCCAAGCAAGAGGATCGTCGAAACAATAATAGAAGATGACGCTGTAATAGGTGCGAACTCGACTATAGTTGCCGGAGTTAGGATCGGGAGAAGAGCTGTCGTTGCTGCTGGAGCTGTTGTTACGAAGGATGTAGACTCAGATACCGTTGTTGCTGGAGTGCCGGCTAAGCCGATTATGAAAAGAGATGAGTACGAAGCAAGAAAGAAACGCTACGAAGAATCCGGTAACACCTCACTTAAATAGTTCAGGCGAACAGTTTATGTGTTTTTATTATTTCTGGGTGTAAGTATTCGAGCGGTAAATGAAAGTATGTTTAATCTTAGAGAGATAGCTGAAAGCATTTTAAAGAAGCCCGGAGTCTTTCTCGATGAAACAAAGCTTTATCCGGAGTACGTTCCAGACGTTCTACCGCATAGAGAGGAGCAGTTTAAGCAGCTCACTAAGATGTTTAAACACGTCATTATATCGCCCGGTTCCTCCTCTGCCAGGGTCGTTCTCTACGGGTCGCTAGGAACAGGTAAGACGGCGACGGCCATATCTTTTGGTAAGGTTATCACTAGGCTAGCTAGTGAGAAAGGTGTAAAACTTAGATACGCACACGTAAACTGCGCTAGCTCCAAGTCAGCGCTCTCAGTACTCAGAGAGATAAAGAACCAGCTCGGTCTAAGCATACCGGATAGGGGACTAGGTTTCTCGGAGTTTGCTCAAGCACTACTGAAAGAAATGGACATGGAGGATTTATATGCTGTAGTTACTCTTGATGAATTCGATTCCGTTCTCCTCAATTTTAAGACCGAAGATAAGTACTCTCTCGTAAGGTTTTACGATGTGTTCCATGCGGAAGTAATGAGGTTGAACTTTATATACATAAGCAGAATGCGGTTAAATGACATCATTAGGACTCTAGACGAGATATCGGGTAGCTACATGATGAGGAACACTATAGTCTTTAATCCCTATAAATCAAAAGAACTTTACGACATACTCAAGTACAGAGCCGAGGAAGCTTTCTATCCTGGCGTCGTCGGTAGCGAAGTATTTGAGTACATATCGAACCTCGTGGGTTATGAGACTGGTGGTGATGGTAATGCCAGAAAAGCCCTGGCAATACTTTACGCAGCTGGAAAGCTAGCAGAGAGAGAAATTGAAGAAGGTAGAGCTTCGAGAATACTCGTTGAGCACGTTCGAGCAGTTTCAGCTAGTGAGGACCTAAGTCTAATACACGTTCTAGATTCACTAAACTACTTAAACATTCACCAGCTACTACTGCTTAAATCAATAGCCTTAGGGCTTAGGGAAACCGGAGACAATTACGTAAGCATAGGGTACGTCGAAGAAGTATACAAAAGGCTCTGCAGTAGCCTAGGCCTCAAGCCTAGAAAACATACCCAAGTCTATTACTACGTATCAGAACTAGCGAGTCGTGGAATCATAATGACTAAGAAGACCTTGAAGGGAAGAAGAGGTAGAAGCAGTTACGTCAGCTTCGGTGCCGCTCCATTAGATAGCCTTCTAAACGTTCTCGAGAAGGTAATAGCTATGAGGCGTGAAGTCGGTGAGTAGCTCAAGAGACTTAGTAGTCGAAGTAATGTCTAGCAGAGTGAGAGTCAAGATACTGAGGTTGTTAGTAGAGAGGGAGTCTCTCAATATATCTGCTATAGTTAGAGAAACCAAGCTCAACCACAAAATAGTTAAAGAAAACCTAGATTACTTAGTCGAGCAAGGCATAGTCAACGAGATAATCATCGGAAGGGTTAGAGCCTATAGGTTGAACTACTCTAACCCCGTAGCTAGAGCAATAAGAGACCTATTTACCTCTTAAAGAAGTCCTCTAAACCCTTAGAACTCTTTACCTCTCTTTTCTCGGTGTGCCTAGAGCCGGGCCTACCTTCAGGAACCTTGTTAGTCGTTTTACTTTCTGCCTTCGTCTTCCTGATTTCTTGTCTGAACTTATCAACTTGCTTTAATATTATATCTCCTCTGCTTTCTGAAAGGTACTTGATCATGGAGTCACTTAGGTTTAGCCCTAGTGCCAGTTTTGCTGCGTACTCAGGGTTGTTGTCGAAGATTACTTTCAGATAAGGTATTACATCAGATTTAGCTACTGAAATAGAGCACTTTAAGTGAGACGCTATCAGCTTAGCTAAATCCTCTCTCACCTGCCTAACTTCCCTAGTCTTAGCCATAAGTCGTACTGTTTCAGGAAATGAGTACTTAACCCATTTATACTTGTAGTTTTCGTTCTTTATAGAGAGAGCGACACCCGAGGTCATCATATCGACAGCATAAGATAAAAGATCCCAGTTGCCACTTCTCACAATTCGGGAAAGGTATACGTCTGCCCTAGAAAGAGCCTCGTAAGCTCTCCAAAGATCTTCGGGGTCTAAAGCTTGTCTAGGTAGATTCTCGTGGACCCATTTAATCAGCTCGTCAGGAGCTAGGTCTGTTTGAGTAGAAGCCTCTCTAGCTTGCCAGGCATACTTCGATATCATTATTCTTCTGACAACATCGAACACATTAAGGTCTCTATCTCTAGCTCTAAGAAGAACTCTAGCGATAGCGAGAGTGACTTTACCAAATCCTTCTCCAACAGCCTCTAGGTCGTTTATAGCAGACCTGAGATCTCCTTCGGCTTTTTCCGCAATGTAGTTTACTGCCTCCTCTTCGCACTCTAGTCTTTCACTCAAGCAAATGCTACGTAGGACTTTTTTCACATCTGTCTTAGTTAATCTCCTGAACTCTATCATCACGCAAGCGTTACGTAGATCTCTAAGCTTGGGATCCCACGGGTCGTTTGCTATTAGTACAACGGGGTGCGATGTGTTTTCAATTAGGTTCATTATTGATTCGACTGCGCCGAGGTCTGCTGTAGCAGATACACCATCTACCTCATCTAATACTATGATCTTCCCACGCGCACTCTTTAGACTTCCACCCCTTGAAGACACTGCGGCTATTCTCTCTATATCAGTAGACCGTCTGTAGTCACTAGCATTCATTTCAATAATCTCTAACCCTCTCTCTCTAGCTATCGCCTCAACAAGCGAGTTCTTACCCGACCCCGGAGGTCCGTGTAAGAGAACAGCTTTTTTCTCTGGTTTCCCTTGAGACCAAGAATTTAGCCAATCAATAAAGAGTCTCTTGGCTTCTTCTTGGTTAACTACATCATCGACCTTCCTTGGTCTGTACTTAAACACCCAAGGAAGTTTTTTAGTTAGAGACATTGATTCACCGCTTTGCGGGCTTAGCAGGCTGGAGTTGCTGTCTAAGAGGCTTACCCAGTAGGATGAGCTTAGCTAAGAGAGCGCTAAGCTGTATTTCATCGTCTGCTCCTTCGACTAGTCTGTACTGTACCTCACCTAAGTAGTCTGCTATTTCTACTCTTAAATCCTCCGGCATAGAAACCTCTGAGCTGAATATCTCTCTATGTAGCTGCTTAACTATGTCTACACCAGACAATCCATATGTAACCATAAGCTTTCTAAGGGTATCTCTAGACTTTAAGAAATCCCCCTCGAAAAGAGCGGTCTTCAGTAAAGCTCTGACTTCAGCAGGTGTAGCTAAGCCAACGACTTTGTACACGTTAGATAGGTTTACTTCACCTAGCGCCGCCGCTGCCTGCAGGACGTTTATAGCCCTCCTCATGTCTCCCCCAGATACCTCGTATATTGCTTCCAACCCCCTATCGTCGCAAACCACCTTCTCGTGCGAGCATATCCACTTCAGTCTGGCTACCACATCCTCCTTCTTGAGAGACGTAAACCTAAAGACAGCACACCTAGACTGAATAGGCTCTATTATCTTACTTGGGTAGTTAGCAATAAGTATGAACCTAGTTACATCCACATACATCTCCATGAGCCTCCTTAGTGCTTGCTGCGCATCTGCTGTCATGTTGTCTGCCTCATCTAGTAGCACTATCTTAAAAGGTATACCCACCGGTAGCTTGCTTCGAGAAAACTCTTTTACCTTGGTTCTAATAACATCAATACCCCTCTCATCTGAGGCGTTTAGTTCTAGCATGTATAGCCTGTAGTCTTCACCGTACAGATCGTGTGCCAGAGCGTGCGCAGCTGTAGTCTTACCAGTCCCCGGAGGGCCTGCGAAGAGTAAGTGAGGCATGTTCTTCTCTTTAACGAATACTTGTAGCCTTTTGACAACATCTTCCTGATTCACCATTTCCTGTAGAGACTTGGGTCTATACTTTTCAGCCCATAAAAGCTCTGTCAAAGCGCTCCTAGAGCCCATCAACACACCGAAGTAATCTTAGCCTCTTAAACTTAAATACCTCTAACCTCTTCACTGGAGAGCCCTCTACTCTACATCATAGCGTAGTTCACCGTACAGCGGTCGTACGCCTCCATATCCCCTTTCAATGCCTTTGCTACATACTTCACAAACTCCTACCGCAACATGGTGTGAATACGAACACTGACAAGCACGCACGATTAATTGGCTTCTCACGCTGCAGCATTATCCGTGTGGTAACTTTAAATTTCTCGACATAACACGTTGAGGGTTATTATGCCGTGACGAGCCGTGTAAAGCTTCACAATGTAGAAGTCTCCTCCCACTAACTCGGGAGTTCCTTGAATCTCCCACTCACACTTGACTAACTTATCGCCTGGACCTACTGGCTGGTCTACGGAAGGTTCGATTACTACTATATAACCTCGAAAACCAGCTTCTATTAGCACCTCTTTTACACATAGAAAGCTGCCACCACCGGCCATAATCTCGACCTTGAGTAAGGTCTCAGATCTGGCTCCATCATTATGAACGTAGATTGAGAGAACTGGGACAGGGTTTAACCCACTATAGGTTATATACAGTAGTGGTTTGAGCTCGAAGTATTCTTTAGTCGATATTACTAAGCTATATATGTAACTTACGATAGCTAAAATTAAGACTAGGGCTACAGCCACTAATAGGACCCTAACAATCAATGGATAAATCCCGCGTCTAAACTTTCTGAGAGAATACCTTCCGACCATGCTACACTACCCCTATATAGTATAGAGTGACTATGGTTGTAGATATGGACACTAGCGTCATGGCTATTATGTGCTTAAAGCCAGCACATACGACCTGCTCTGATGTAATACCTGCTATTAAGCCCATAATCATGGAATTAATGTACGAGCCCATAGTTAAAGACGTTACTATGGGAATCAAGCTCGCGGGTTGCACTGTTCCTACGAAAGAGGTGAGCATCCACAGTATTATAACTGGTGCTGAAGCAAGTAGAATTGACCCAAAATAGGGTAATAATACGTAAGCCCTCAACCTTCTCCTAAGCTCTATCTCGGACTCCGCGAGAACTGTCGTGAACCTAGCAAGAGAGTCCACTATTTCTGGTGAACCTCCACCTACCGATATCGAGTCCACTAAGAACCTAAACACTACTAGAGTAAACCAGTCCCGGACCCCTGTTAAGGCTTTTCTAACAGCGATATCGACAGACATGCCAGAGTAGAGAGCAGCAGCTGCTTTCCTTATTACAGGAGATAGTGCCCCATAGGGTCTCGCCGAAAGGTTTATGATGCATCTCTCAGGACTTAAACCGGTTTTTCGTGTCTCACTTAGGTCTCTTAGGAACGACGCTGTATTCCTCACTAATCCTCTCTGCTTCCTTGATATCCTGAAGTAATCCACTGCCGGTGGAGTAAAAGCTACTATAGTGAATACGGCTAACCCAATAAGTAGTGACGCTAGATCCTTGCCATTCGCGATACCACCAATCAGCCTGGGAGATAGTGTGAGTGCTGTAGCAACTCCAATTATAGCCCCTATAGGTAGAGTGATTAGCAGGAGTAGCAAGGGCTCCCTCATGCCTATGGGTGTTCGCGGTATTGTGCTGTATATAGCAAACAGAACAAGCATTCCTATTGCTGGGACAACTACGAAGTTGTAAAGAGTGGGGAATGTGGTGTCTGTAGATAACCCTACTGGAAGAGCTATAGTTGCTCCACCTGCTGCGAGTCCCACCGCCCCCATAGAGGCAAATAAGACAAAGACTGTTAAGGATACTACTACACCGAATACTATATACGCCTCCAAGTACGAAGCTAGTCTGCTGACTAGAGCTCTAATATCGTTCATTCTGTTATTAAGTATTTCTTCCGTTCTTATCTGTAGATAGTGAAGAACGTCACCCCCAGTCTTTAATGTCGTCGTGTACCCTAAGATAACGTCTCTAAACCTGCTGTTCGGGTGGTCTATAGCCACCTTCTCTATAGCTGTTACAGGATCCTCGCCGAAGAACTTATATCTAGCTAAAACCCTTTGCGCTTCCGCCCTCATGCCCACAAACAACTTGAGGCTTGCCACTCTCTCCATAACTTTTTCAAGACTTACTCCACCTCTAAATAGAGTCGCAGCATAAACAAGAAAGAAGGGAAGCTCGTTCGAGACAGAGGTATTCCTGGATGAGACCTTTAGGTACGGATAGGCGAATCCGAAGGCAAGTACGATTATAGGGACTATTATAGCCACCATAGCGGATATTACTCTAACAACTATTGGTAGGTTCATAGTTATAGCCGTAATAAGTAATGGGACACTTATAGCAACAGCAGATATTGTGGTGTTTAGAACTATCTTCGCTGAGTAGGCTACAGGATGTGACGTTATAGCAGCACGCCTAAATACTGTATCTAGCTGAAATACCTCGGACATTTTTCTCGCTGCTTTCTCAAAGAGTACGAGAGCTAGTGCTGTATAAGCTTCGGAGAGACTGTAGGTAGGCTTACCCTTCTTTGAAGCCAATTTCTTTAAGCACCTCTCCAGGTTTATGGTAGTAGTTGTAAACGTATGTAGCTATCTCCTTATACGATCTCCTCCCGGTGGCCACTAGGTAGTCGAGTATGGACTTTCTCTTTATTATATCTTCTACAACCTCTCCGACGTCAAGACCCTTCATCCTTGCTATTCTCTCCACAATAAGTGACTCCTTAAGGTTCACTTTAAACCTATCCCTTACCGGGTCCCAAGAAGCTAGCTCCTTGTACTTACTGTAGTCTTCTATTTCCCATATAGCTGTGATCCTTCTTACGGGTCTAGGCCTTCCGGTTTCATCAAGCTTAGTTACTCGCTTTATTACTAACGCCATGTTGACTAAAGGTATGTAAGCATTAGGTATGTTCATAGGTGGGGACGTAAGCCTCTTCACCGCAGCATCTATATCCTCTGCGTGTAGTGTAGTTATTCCGCTGTGTCCAGTAGCTATTGCTTGAAAGAGTACGTAGGCCTCCTCACCTCTAACCTCACCAACTATAACTACGTCAGGTCTATACCTAAGGGATATCTTGACCAAATCGTAGAGCTTTATTTCGGAAACTCCGGAGACAAGGTATGAGGGTCTACCTGTTAGCTGAACCCAGTTCTCCTGAGGTAACCTAAGCTCCGGAGTGTCCTCTATCGTGACGATTTTGTAGGTAGGCCTGAGAAGATTGGCTAGAGCGTTCAGAGTTGAGGTTTTACCCGCACCTGTCACACCCAGGATGAGGGTCGTCATCTTAAAGTCCATTGCAAGCCAGAAGTACGCCGCTATCTCGGGCGATATAGTACCATAGTTTACAAGGTCTACTATCGTTATCGGGTCTTCCTTAAACTTTCTTATAGTGAACGTTGAACCCTTAGTGCTAATCTCTTTCTGAAAAGTTGCTGCCACTCTATGTCCTCCGGGTATTATAGCATCCAAAACTGGGTAAGCAACTGAGATATGTTTACCAGCGAGGTGTGCTAGTTTCACTACGAACTCGTCTAGCTCTTGCGAAGTTCTGAAAACTACTGATGTCGGCAGGTACTCATACCTTCTGTGCCAAACATAGACTGGGATTCCTGGACCGTTACAAGATATATCCTCGATACTAGGGTCCCTCATTAGGGGATCTATAGGACCGTACCCAATAATATTTCTCTCTATGTAGTATCCTATCTTACTCCACGATAAACCAGGCGTTCTCCCGAGTCTAAGCTGAAAAAGCCTTATAGCCCTCCTAGCAAACCTAGAGATATACTCCCTTACGTCCTCTATGGGGATCTTGGGCGGCTCTAGCTCCCACATTATGTAGTCCACGATATTCTTGTAGACGGACTCCTCTTGGGGAGTCAGACCTATCTCGTATACTACGTAGTTTATAGTGCCAGTAGCTAAGTCCTCTGTTATGTAAGCGTAGGCCCATGGCTCATAGAGCGCGTAAGTCTCAAGAAGCTTAGCATCTCCGCGAACCACTGATAGTCTGAGCCTTTCCGGGCTCACTATCGGTTTAACCGGCTCAACATCTACTATAGAGTCTGTTACATCCTTATCTTTACCTTCTGAACTCTTCTTCACCAAAAGCTTAGGTAGTTTCAACTTCACCTAATAGTGCCCCCGTAGATTTGTTATTTGCCAATAAATATCCGTTAGATAAATTTTAGGAGGTGTAGCGCGTGGTATGGTTTAAGTACTCGGTAGTACTACTAATTCTAGCTTTAGTTGGAACAGTGGCACCAGTAATTACACCCGAGGCCTCGCCCGCTATCAGGTACGCAGATATTCCACACCCGATAGTTTTAAAATATGATTTCAACTTCACAATAGTCGACGTCTTAGCTCTAAACACTACCCACTTAGTATTAGTAGTAAGTTATAGGGAGCACTCAGCTGTCGTTGTAGTTAGCTTGGAGGACCCCATAGAAGGACCGAGGATAGTGCAATCCTATCCCTTAGCTGGTAAAGTAACAACTACAGCTGTAGACGGCTATCCGCCAACTCGATTCGCAGTAGGTAGTGATAGAGGTGAGATATACCTCTTCAAGATTGATAGGGGAAGACTTTATCAGCTACTACACCTTATACAGGGTGCTGACTTTAGAGTCCTTAACCTCTTTGTAGCTAGAGCTGCCGGTAGATATAAGATAATAGCAACAGTAAGTGAAGGACTTCCAACAGGTTTATGCACTAACTGCTACGTGTATATCTTCGATGAGGACCTCTTAGGGGCTTTCGTAATTTCTCCTCACACGATTACTACTGCAACTACTTACTATAAGCGTGTTTACCCTCAAGTCGCTGTTCCAGCTAGGCTCTACACTCCCGACGGCTACTACTATAGGGCAGACAGCGTAGCCCTCTTTTGGGCACCTTATGTAGACACGGTGATCGCGGAATTAAACGTGAGTCACGCTGTTAACGCAACTCTGATTGAGCCGGCTGGGGGAGCTCTAATCGAGGTATCACTACGAGACCCTGTCACTAAGGTAAGAAGGGTTTATGGTTGGAATACTGATAGTAATGGTAAAGCTCTTATTCCAGTACCTAGGGGCTACCTAGCCAACATAACAGTAATCGGGACAGCTAGGAGATTTCTGGTAAGAGAGAACATCAATACGTCGGCTATAGCAAAGAAATTTAGAGTCGAAGTAACCATACCGGAAAGGGCCTCTACGGAATTAGCAGAGGAGGTATACGGAATACCATTCTTTGCTAAATACTACATAGACTTTCTAGACACCACAAACGCTCCAGCAGGCTATAGAGTTATAAAGTCTCTCGATAAGGAGTTTTATCCAACCGTAGCTTTACCTCACTTTATCGATTATGGAGGAGGCTACATAATTGCCATAATGAATAAGACTTCCATGGAGCTCTACAACCTCGATTACACGTTTAGCTTAAGACCCTCCACCTCCGCTGGTACGGAATACCTAGGAATGTCACCGGTATCTATAGTAGACATAATAGCGTACTCTAGAGACAATATAGTCGTGGGGTTCTCGGATGGCAGAGTTAAGCATTACAGGTTCGATAGCTTAAGGAACAGCTACGATTTTGCTCAATCAATAGTCACCCTAGGTTCCTTAGTGAGGATGCTGCCGGTGTCTGACTCATCTTACTTTACTTTCTCCACTAGAGGTGTGCAGGTTGTAACTCTTACACCATACCAGCTACCAATACTGAGAGTCGGTTTTCAAGCTGAGTTCTCAGTCGAGGGATTGGTTTCAGCCTCATCACTACCTGGGGCCGGGCTGCTAGCTTTGGTAACACCATCTAAGCTTTATGTAGTTATGAACCTGGGTCTAGCTATAGCATCGCCTTCCCCGGTAAACTTGAGTGATTATTTAGCACCATCGCTATTCGTTAGGGTACTACCACCTGCTCCTCAAGAACAGGTTAATGGTTCGAGAGTGATTCTAGAATACGAAATTGGAGGTATAAAGAAGGAAATAACTAAGATATTTACACGAGGAGATGTGGAGTTCACGAATATAGTTCCTGGTATGAGGTACTCTGTATCCGTAATACCACCGAAGGACTATATATGCAATTACACCACTGTGGTTGACGTCCAGTACTGTGAGGAAAAATGCCAGAACATAATAATCCCAGCAAATCTAAAATACAGAGACTTTTCTTTTAACCTAATTCTAAGAGACGAATTCGGAGGCTCCCTACTTGGGAGGCTAAATGTTGCTATAGACGGAAAGGTTTACAGCTATAGGGCACCAGAAGGGTTAAGCTTGAGGCTACTTTACGGCTATCACGAAATTCTCATAGAATCACTTGATCAGTACTACCTAACTTACAGCACCCAGGTTAAGATAGAGACAAATAAGGAGGTAACCCTAGTGCTTAGGAGGGTAAGGTATAACCTGACGATGCTATTTATTGATGGGTTAACTAAGCGAGCGGTAGAACCTCGCCTAGTTGTTTACATCAATGGTTCAGTGCACTATCCGAACCAAGAATCCGTTCTCTCAGTAACTGTCCCGGCAGGGGCAATCAACGTTACCGTTATTCCGTCAAAAGAGGTGAGCGATATATACAGCAAGCACTCCTTCATAGCGGTAGTCAATAGAAGTGCCACCTTAGATGTCGTTATTAGTAGAGTAATGTACAGCCTCACTGTATCAGCTCTCGACGAGCTCACCAGACTAGAAGTTCCTATTAGAGCGTCGGTATACATCAATGGAACTGAAGCATACAGAGGTCTATTACCGAAAGTCTTTAGTCTACTGTATGCCTACTACTCCATTGAAGTAATCCCACTAGAGGAGCACGCCAACATCTACTCAGCTGGTGTTGCTGAGCTCACTCTTAGCTCTGACATAAAGGTGCCGGTACTAGTATTTAGAAAAGTATATGTTCTCGAAATTGTTTTCAGAGATAAGTACTCTGAGAAGCCCGTAGTACCATTAAAAGTCTTAATTAACGGCAGCCTCTACTCGACAACGGTCGCACCAGTCATATCGCTTCCACTAAGGGCAGCAAACTATGTCGTTAGTGTAGAACCCATCGAGGAACATCCGAACAGCTATATTCCTCTCGAGAAAACTCTTAGTTTGCTATCGAATAGTAGGCTGATACTTGATATTGTTAGACAGAACTATACTCTAACCCTGAAGTTCACTGATATTAGTGCCCGCGGATACCTAGAGGGGAAGTTTAGGGTCAGTCTAAATACAACAGCGACTTTAGTAGTTGATGGACCTACAGCATCACGAGGTTTCAACGTATCCATACCTTACGGTAAGTACTTGCTGACGATAACACCCGCAGATGTTACTGAAAAGGTTTATGCGGCACCATCACCGATAATCATTAACGTGTTCTCTGATGTTAGCCACACTATTAGACTGAACAGGAGGCTATATACGCTTGTAGTGATAGTAGTAAACGATCTTGAGGAAAGACTAAGTAACGTATACATACAGGCTCTTGACCCAAGTACTGGACTGGAGATATCGTCAGTCTATACTGATGAAAATGGTGAAGCTAGGATTAGCATACCTGCTGGAGCCACATCAGTAAGGGTTATGAAAGGAGGTTATCAAGAGTACGCGGACATGGTTTACCTAGATAGAGACAGCACCTTAACACCAAGATTAAGACCAACTCTAATAACCCTAGTTGGCAGGTTCGCACACATCATCGCACTCGCAGTCGTAGCCATCGCAGTAGTTATAATAGCCTTAAAGTTGAGAACTAAACTAGCAGAGAGACTGGTAACAGCGGAGGAGACCTTCTAAATCACGCATTCTCGTATTTTTAAGTTACCTCTTAGCTTAGAAAGCCTGTTTAGTATTTGATGTTCTCTGTGGTCATTTCTAAATAACTGTGAATATGTCTTTATTCTTCCACCAATACCGTTACCTTGATTCCGTTTCCATGGTGTTTTAGTAGTTTCTCTTTTTCCTTACCCGACTCCGGTATTGTTGGTTTATCACCACCAAACATCACAATCCTGGACTCGAACGCATATATGCGACACATAGATATCATAAAAGAGAATAAATAATGGATGTTTTAAGTAGGAAGACTAGTGCTGGAAAGATACAGAAGAAGTATTTACCCTCTATGTTCTTACTCGCATTAATTCGCTATAAGCATTTATATGGAGCTCATGGCTTTAGCGCTCTACTAAACTGCAAGCTTCCGTGCGTAGCTAGAGTAGCGTGATTTGATCAGGGGGCTCCTAAGTCTTCACCTATCCGAGACCGCCACACTCATCACTTAGTCGATTTTCCGATATGTAGTCATCTATACATTTAAACCTTTTAATGTATTTCTCGATTAAGTGTCTCGCTTTGTCACTATATACTAAATTCACGCTCTTTTTTCTCAAGTGCTGTGGGGATCTTTATTTCACCGAACCTTTTCTCGAAGCTCTGCAAGTTATTAAGTAGAGCAAGTGTAAGAGACTTCACTCCAACTGGAGACAGTTTTATCTCAACTAATAGTTCTCGCTCAACAGTCTCAATAGCCATAGAGCCATCCGGATTAACTCTTGGAACCGGTTTCTCAATGAAGAATATTATGGTTGCCTCATTTGGATTTAAGGTAACGATAGCTCCGCTGGCATGAAGAGTCTTATAGTCTTCAGCTTTCTTCAGCTCAAACCTAGGTATAGACATGAGACCACCAAAAGATAGAGTTTTCTAGGTAATAATAATTCTCGGCTACTAATTAGCTGCTATCGCTATCGAATTTAAGCCCAATCAATGAAAACACCTTATATGTTTCCATCTCTACTATTCTCGGTGAGAGTTTGGAGAAAGTGAAGACCACGGTTTCTGTAATTAAAGCTGACATAGGCTCAGTTGCCGGACACGTAGTTGTTCACCCAGATACTGTTGCTACTGCTACTAGAGTTCTTGCTGAAGCTAAAGCTAGGGGGGTCATATTCGATTTCTACGTAACTAACGCAGGTGATGACCTCGAGCTCATAATGACTCATAGGAAGGGAGTTGACTCACCCGAAGTTCACGAATTAGCGTGGACTGCGTTTAGAGAGGCGGCTAAGGTTGCTAGAGAACTAGGTCTTTACGCAGCGGGTCAGGACTTACTAAGTGATGCGTTCTCAGGTAACGTGCGCGGGTTAGGACCTGGTGTCGCCGAAATGGAGTTCTATGAGAGGCCGTCCGAACCAGTAGCTGTGTTTATGGCGGACAAGACTGAGCCGGGAGCCTTCAACTTGCCGATGTTCAGAATTTTCGCTGACCCGTTTAATACTGCTGGTTTAGTCATCGACCCAAAGCTTCATGCTGGGTTTAAGTTTGAGGTATACGATGTATTCGAAGGTAGGTCTGTCCTACTGAACTCCCCAGAGGAAATATACGACATTTTGGCGCTGATTGGAACTCCTGGGAGATATATTGTGAGAAGAGTCTATAGAAGGTTAGATGATGAAATTGCTGCAACAGTCAGTGTAGAGAGATTAAGCCTAATAGCCGGGAGATACGTCGGTAAAGACGACCCAGTCGCAGTAGTTAGAGCTCAAGCAGGTTTCCCAGCGATCGGTGAGATACTAGAAGCATTCGCACTTCCACACTTAGTAGCTGGGTGGATGAGGGGATCTCACCACGGTCCCCTCATGCCCGTACCGCAGAGATACTCTAGATGCACTAGGTTTGATGGACCACCAAGGCTAGTAGGCTTAGGATTCCAAGTTAAGAACTCTAAGCTGATAGGTCCAGTAGATCTCTTTGACGATCCGGCTTTCGACGAAACCAGGAGGTTAGCTCAGACAATAGCTGACTATGTGAGGAGACATGGGCCATTCATGCCGCATAGGCTTGGACCAGAGGAAATGGAGTACACTACCTTACCTGAAGTTCTGGAAAAGCTAAAGCATAGGTTTACTAAGGTCGAAGGAGCCGCTAAAGCAGTTGAACCTAAACTAAAAACAGACCTACTCAGTAAGGAGACTAAGGAGGGAGATTAGCTTAACAAGAAGAGGGTCGACATGGTCTCAGTGGCTTTGAAAGAGCCGCTACTCGTTGTAAACTTCAAGGTGTACGATTCCTCCATAGGAAGAAGAGCCCTCGCCATAGGTAAAGCCGCCGAGAAAGTACACCTAGACTTCGAAGGCTTAGCTACAGTAATCATTGCTCCACCATTTACTGAACTGAGAACACTCTCAGAGACCCTAGAAATCCCGGTTTTCGCTCAACACGCTGACCCCGTAGAGCTGGGTGCCAATACTGGTGCCATACCTCCAGAAGCGATTAAGGATGCTGGAGCTGTTGGATTTATAGCTAACCACAGTGAGAGGAGACTCAGACTTGACGAAATAAGCTTCCTCATAGAGAGAGCTAAGCACCTGGAGCTAAGGACTTTAGTGTGCGCTACAAAACCTGAAGAAGCAGCTGCTATCTCGATACTGAAACCGGACATGGTGGCCGTAGAGCCACCCGAGCTGATTGGTACTGGACTCGCGGTATCTAGGGTAAAACCTGAAGTAATCACTAACTCTACTATAACTATAAGGCGATATAACAAGGACATCATAATACTTACTGGTGCTGGGATATCTTCAGCCGAAGATTCGGAAGCCGCAGTTCTCTTAGGAACTAGTGGGGTATTAGTATCGTCCGCAGTAATGAAGTCCCACAATCCCGAGGGAGTTTTGAGAAGCATGGTTGAGGCTATGCTGAAAGCTATTGAGAAGCGCGAGCTCTCTCAAGCATAACCTTAGTCCTCATTAATCTGACTTTTTCTTCTCTCTCCATTTCGTCGAACTTCATCTTGAGGTATGCTATCGTCCTCATAATCCTAGGTATGAGGACTTTCTCCAGCATCATTACTTTCCTCCTCGTTCTAGCTATCTCGCTACCTATTAGTATAAGAGATTTTTCGTACTCTGCCAGTAGAACAATTAACTCAAGCAATTCCCTCCTCTTGAGCTGGATCCTGTAGGACTCTATGGGAATTAAAGGAGAGCTTTGAGGTACGTCTCTTAGTTCCAGCATGGGCACAGAGACACCTACAGCATTCCTAGTTCCAGCAACAACCCTGAGGTCTACCGCAACAGAACTAGAGATAGAGTCTAAGAGTTCGTAGCTGTGGATTCTCAGCGTACTATAGTAGCTTTGGTATACCTCCAATAGCATCTCATTGAACTTCCTTCTTAGTTCAAGTGCCTTCCGCAAAGCTATATAGAACTCTTGCACAAGAAGGGTTAATCTATCGCGCAGTATTCTATGTAATCTCCTGGCTAGTATAAGCCTCCTTCTCAGCCTTATTAGCTCAATTTTGGTAGGTCTAGAGATCTTTATTATATCTCCAGAACTCATCTACCTCCTACCTACTAGCTCTAGCCTATACTTGGGGTGGTACTTCTTTAGCGTTTGGGGGCTTATCTGCTTTAGCTCTTCCTCAGGTAGTAGAGAAAGCATCTCCCACCCTAGGTCTAAAGTTAGTTCAAAAGTTCTTCTCTCATACTCCCCCTGATTTATGAACTTTCTTTCGAAGAGGTCTGCGAACTCTAGATACCTCTTATCTCTGAGAGAAAGAGACTCCGTTCCAACAATAGCCGACAGCTCTCTAAGGTATTGCGCTTCAGCATATGCCGATATGAGCTGAGAGAATAGCTCTCTGTGGTCCTCCCTGGTTTTGTCCTTACCTATACCCTCCTTCATCAGCCTCGACAGAGAGAGAAAAACGTCGACTGGTGGGTATATACCTTTACGCCACATATCCCTAGACAAAACTATCTGACCCTCGGTTATGTACCCAGTTAGGTCTGGAATCGGGTGAGTTATATCGTCATCAGGCATGGTGAGTATGGGCATTATAGTCATGCTTCCCTTCCTAGTCCCAACTCTACCGGCTCTCTCGTATATAGTCGCTAAGTCAGTATACATGTAACCGGGATAGCCCCTTCTGCCCGGTACTTCCTCTCTAGCAGCTGAAATCTCCTTAAGGGATTCCGCATAGTTTGTCATATCCGTTAGTATAGTTAAGACATGCATATCGTAATTCCAAGCTAGAAACTCGGCTACGGTGAGAGCAGTTCTTGGTAGTGCTAGTTTCTCGACCGTAGAAGCTGAAGCAGGGGCTATGAAGGCAACGGTTCTATCTAGAGCACCCATAGACCTAAGCTCACGCAGAAAATAAGCTGCTTCCTCGTAAGTGACTCCTATAGCACCGAAGACAACAACAAATCTCTCCTCTGACCCCCTAACAGCTGCCTGTCTAACGACCTGCATCGCTATTCTGTTATGAGGAAGCCCGGAACCACTAAATATGGGTAGCTTCTGACCTCTCACTAAAGTCAGAAGTCCGTCTATTACCGAAATACCTGTTTCAATAGGCTCTGAAGGCGGAACTCTAAGAGCTGGATTAAGAGCGCTTCCATGAATGTCTAAGTAGTCTTCTGGAATTACCTGAGGACCTCCATCAATGGGTCTAGATAATCCATCAAAAATCCTACCGAGCATGTCTAAAGATACTGGAATCTTTATTGTTTCACCATAGAACTTCACGATACTTACTCCAGGAGTTATTCCAGTAGTGCTACCAAAAACCTGAATAATCGCTACGTCTCTACTGACGTCTATAACCTGACCCAGTATTGAGGAACCGTTAATTGATACCTCAACTAATTCGCCATATCTTATTCCCCCTATAGCTCTCACGAATAGTAGTGAGCCTCTAACCCCAAAGATCTGCTTAGTGGACTTAACGTAGAGCCTCTCGCGCAGCAATTTAATCACCCACTAGACCCTTAAAATCCGCTTTAATGCTCTCAATAATCTTGTTGTACGCTCCCTCCTTTAGTTGTTCGAAAGTGTAATACTTCATTTGAGCTATTTCAGACCTACTCTTGAGTTCCCTAATTCTAGAGACAGTGACACCCTTGGTTAAAGCCTTTCTGGAGAGCCGGTAGAACTCCATGATAGCCTCCATAATCATCGCATCTTTTTCTGGTGGAGAATACGCATCAACAGGATTTAAAGCGCTCTGCTGCAGAAAGTCCTCACGTATCATCCTAGAGACTTCCAACACTAGCTTATCCTCTTCTGGAAGTGCTTCAGGACCGACTAATCTTACTATATCGCTTAGTTCTGCCTCGCGCTGTAAAATCTTTAACGCAGCATCTCTATACTCACTCCAGCTACTCAGCTTGTTCCAGTAATCTCTAACGAAGTCTATGTACAGACTGTAGCTGAGGAGCCAATTGATTGCCGGGAAGTGGCGACGAGTAGCTAAACCATAGTCTAGTGCGTAAAAGCACTGAACATACCTAACAGTCGATCTAACAACTGGCTCACTAAAGTCTCCACCTGGAGGTGACACGGCTCCAAATACCGTGAGGCTACCGTACCTCTCAGGTCTACCCAAGGTCATGACCCTACCAGCTCTCTCGTAAAACTCGGCAAGTCTACTCGATAAATATGCTGGAAAACCCTCCTCACCAGGCATTTCCTCCATTCTGCCACTTATTTCTCGCATTGCCTCCGCCCATCGGCTAGTGGAATCAGCAACCATGACCACATCATAGCCCATATCTCTAAAATACTCTCCGATAGTTATACCTAGAAACACGCTAGTTTCTCTGGCAGCTACCGGCATGTTACTCGTATTGGCTATGAACACCGACCTCTCCATCATGGGCCTACCCCTCCTCGGATCCATGAGCTTCATGAAGCTCGTGAGAGCATCTGACATCTCATTACCTCTTTCACCGCAGCCTACGTAGATAGCTATATCGGAGTGGCTCCACTTAGTTATTTCCTGGAGAGCTACGGTTTTGCCCGTACCAAAGCCTCCAGGTATGGCTGCTTTACCTCCTTTTGCTATAGGGAACAAATAATCTATTACCCTTATACCCGTAATTAGCGGCTCCACGGGACTAAGCTTCTCAGAGTAGGGTCTCGGCTTTCTAATGGGCCAAAGCTGATACATCTTTACTTCGTACTCTCTATCACCTGAAGCCACTATGGCCACAGAATAATCAACAGTGTACTCACCATCTTCAGCAATCCACTTGATGTACCCGCTTACCCCGGGTGAGATCATTATCTTGTGCACCACCAACGGTGTCTCCCTAACAAACCCGATTACATCTCCTGGGAGTACTTTGTCCCCAGGCTTTACATCCCTACTTCTCTCATAACTCCACTTGACCTCTCGGTTTAGAGATGGAACGCTAACGCCACGCTTTATGAATATACTCCCAGTTCTAACACCTATATCTTTCTCCGGTCTTTGAAGACCATCATAGATCGAACCTATTAAACCAGGACCTAGTTCAGCCGATAGAGGTCTACCGGTAGCCGAAACTTTTTCACCAACAGTTAAACCTGAAGTTTCTTCGTAAACCTGAATGTAGGCTCTATCGCCCCTAATAGCGATTACCTCACCTATTAGACCTTCTTCACCTACTTTAACGACTTCGTACATCATAACGCCCACTAGACCTTCAGCTACGATGAGAGGACCCGAGATCCTGTATATCCTTCCAACATTATCCACACTACTCACCTAAGTAAACCTCATACCCGATAAACTTACGTATGAGATCTCGATAGTACTCCTGAGGGTCTGCTGTGAGATCCCTGGGTTCGTCGGGGATCTCTATCAGTATAGGATAGAGTCTAGCGTAGACCTCCGCAGGCACTTTCATTGCTCTAAAAAGAGATTTTTGTACGGCTATTACTGCTACATCTCCCGATCTCAAGAACTCTGTTACAGCCATAGACGCTCCTACCCCATCGTCAACGCCTACCACGTTAGTTGTTCCCAAGATCTTGACTAGAGGCACTAGCTCTTTCTTTACTACCGCAGCCAGCTTGAGCTTTTTAACTCCGGACATACTTACCACCTCTTAAGCATCTTGGGTAGAAAAACGTATCGCAGTATCTTAGATTCGTAGTACTTAGTCACTAAGTAGAGAGTTAGTAAATTGATTAGCCCATCTCTGTGTGACAGTAGCCTATTAGCTATGTTGAGAGCTTCGACTGCCTCATAAACAGTGTACTTAATTAACCCTGCCTTATCAACTCGCTCCAGTGATTCAACTGCTCTCTTAAGGGGTATCTCAGTAAGAGGACTTAAGTTAAGGAGTCTTAGAAACTGATCGAGTTTAGGAGATACTAAACCGAGGAGCTCGGCGTTTCTTAAATACCTAAAGTAGTGTAGCACAGCTAATGACTTGATCACCTCGTAAACCCATGTGCAGTCTTCGCCTATTTCGTTAAAGGAATTTCGCACCTTATTTAAGTACTCTATTAATAGACCTTCGATTCCGTTTCTACAGGTACCATGCTCAAAATGAGTGATAACGGCTGACTTCTCCTCCACATCTTTGCCAGTTAGTAGAGATAGAGCGTAAGATGCTGGTCCTGCAGCCTTGGAAGAACCTAGACACCTAAGCTCTAGCTCCCCTAATTCAAAAAATGCCTTAACGTAGTTAAGGTAAACCTGTGGCAAATACTTTACAACCTCACCGATCTCATTCTTAAGAACTGCGTGTATTTGCCGATCAAGTTCTTCGTAAGACCTCACATCACGGAGGTTTATGAGCATTAGCCTAAAACCGTACTGTTGAGATGCCGTTTCTATGCTAATGTCTAAATCTCTTAAAGCTATTTCGAGCATATCGAGCATTCTGGGAGGTCTACTCATTAGGGTCTGGATCAAACCTACTGACACTTCTCTTGAAGGCCTCAAAGACCCACCTCTTGTATGACGTCTTTGCTCAACCTGGAGAGAAATACTTTGATCCTGGAGTTGTAACTGTTATCTATTCTTATTCTACCCTCGGGGTCTTCAACAATAACACCACCAGAAATCCCTGCTGTCCGCAGTTCTAGCTCTATCCTACGGGTCACAGCTAGCTCCTCTACAACTTCTCTAGCCAGTTCTAAGTCTCTCTCAGATACATACGCTATTAGCTTGCTTAGTTTTCCTAAACTATTCTCAGCTACATCGATGGCTTCCTCCAAGAGATTCTTCAAGGATAGAAACCTATACTCAGGCTTTAATTCCTCTAGGAACAGCGCTGCCTTAGAGGTAGCTTTGTTAACAAGCTCGTACCTAGCTTTATTCACGGTGAGTCTAGCTTTCATCTTAGCTTCAGCTATTTTAGCCTCATAGCTTAGTTCTGATATTACCTTCTTTCTCTCTGATTCGACGATGGCTCTCTTCCTATCCCTAGCTTCCTCTAAAATTTTTCTAGCCTCTTCTTGAGCAGCAGCAACTATTCTCTCAGCATCTTCACGCGCCTTCTTTAAAACAGCTTCTCTCAGTGACTCTATAGAACTCATTAAACCACCAATGAAACCATAAGAAAACCGTATACTAATCCTAACATTCCGAAGAGCTCTTCATAGGCAGCTAAGATTAGCCCCATAGAGAATATGCCTCCCCTAGTCTTCACTAGGAGGGATATGGCATCTGCGCACACTATCCCCTGCATCCACGCCGAAAACAGCTGTGCGAATCCTACGAACAGTGATACTCCTAAGAACGCTAACGCGGTTGTTATCGGTATAATACCTCCATATTTAGCTAAAGCTGCTGGTAAATACTGTGAATACATAAAGTAAACGAACACGAAGCCATATATGAGGGTTTGAGACGCTGGAAAGAACGTTAAGAGCAGTACGGGTGCTCGCATAGCAGGCTCCTCAGATATTATAGAGAGACCGACAGAAGCAGCTCTCCTAATACCCAGAGTTGTCCCTATGACAGCTAAAGCTTCAGCTAAAGCGGGAGCCAGATACGCTATTACACCCGCCTCCATGTTTAAATCTCCTAAATCAACTATAGAATCACTATATAAGCATTACAGCCCCACGGTAGTAGGTATGAATTAACTTAATGTTTTTAGTTTACTTAAAGAGTTGTTTCCTACTAACCGGTTGTCTTCGTCTAGAAGCCGTGAAGTCTTTATATAGGCACTCTATATGCTTTCAATGAGGGGTTAAATGCTTCATCCCGACACTTACCGTCTTTTAGCTATTCTTAGAAGAACCATCAGCAAATATCACTTACGCTTCTTACGTAATGATTACGAGACGACTCTTAGATTGAGGTCTATGTTAGGTACTTTACGTCACAATGTATTGAGGTTTATGTGTTGCTATATGATTATTTTCCCGATAACTACCTTTACCGGCTTGATCCTCCTTCCTTGAGCTTCAAAAAACTTAGACGATATCTCAAATAAGCAGAGTCTTAACGAATGGACAAACGGGCTCACAGCTGAGAGGGCTAAATTTAAAGTATGTATAATCAACACTAAGAATACTCCAGCAACTAAACCTATAACGTAGTTGAACTCTATTATACTGCCGACTACTCCAGAGAGTATGCTATTAAACGCTTCTGCTAAGAAAGCCGTGCCACCAGCTATACCGGCTATCCTAACGTAAGAGAACACATCACCCACTATCCCCACGACATCGAAAAGCCACAGAAAACTTCCAACACTGCCAGTTGTCTTGATCTTAGCAAAGATTATCATAGCTATGCCTACAATAGTTAAAGATTGTGTTGTTGTGTAGAGTTCATCAGTGACGTACATCCAACCTAAATTAAATACACGCGTCACAACGAATAATCCCCCAATCATTAAGACCAGTATGCCCACTTCGTATATTGAGTCATAGTTCTTACGAAGCTTTATGTTCTTAGCTAAAGCTATGAGGTGCGATACAAAAGTGAATGCGAAACCTATGATTAGGCTAAGTCCTATTAGCTCCATTATGTTAAAAGTGTTAATAAGTGGTTTTTCTATCGGTATAAATCTACCCACTAGAGAGCCGAGAAAGCTCTTGGATGCTATCCCAGCAACTATGCTGAGAACTCCTCCAATATAGAGAATTTTCTTTAACCTCAAGAATCCTGGAGACTCTGGATCTGAAGCGAACTTAGGTAATATGTACCTTGTAGCTAGAATGACCCCCAACCCGTAACCCGCATCAGACATCATTAAGGAAAAGAAGAGCAGAAAGGAGTAAGTTAGTAGTGGAGTTGGATCCCACTCATGTGGTGATGGCATACCGTAAAGCTCTGTCAGTAGCTCAAATGGTTTAAAGGGTTCAAGATTATTGAACTCTACTGGAGGATTTCCATCAGAGATCATGTTAATGTAGATAGGGTAGGAGCTTAATGATCTAAGAAGGTCTCTTACCTTGGATTTAAGTACCCAACCCGATATCACAGTAACGTACTTAGAGCTCATAGCACTCCGAAGAATTTTAAGCCTTTCATGCTCGCTTTCAACTAAGGACTTCAATAATGCTATATCCCTGATTACAGATTTGAGTAATTCACTTTTTCTACTATTTAGTTCCTCTATAGACTTACCTATCTCAGCTATCTTTTCCCCGAGCTTGACAATGAAAGTCTCTAAGCGTTCATCTGAATACTCTCTAACGTCCAGTACCCTCAAATCTATTCCGGAGGTCTTAACTAAGTCTTCGAATACTCCTGGGGCAAACGCTAAAGAGGCTACTACTTTCCTCCCATGCTGAATCTCTCCAAGCACGGCAACAGACTTTTCTCTTATTTGTTCGTAGGATCCTTCGGTAGCTACTACTGACCTGATGACTACGAGCCTCCCGGTGTAATTTAGCAGTGAAACCTTACCGCCGGGGTATCTACTAATTAGTACTTCCGCTATTTTCTTTGTTGCCTCTAATTCCTCTAGTTCTGCTCTACGCAAAGAGATTAACTCATTAATGTTCCTAACTCTTTTGCTTACTTCTTCCAAGCTGTTGGTTAGAGACTCTAGCACTGCCTTGAGGCTATCCTGAGGTACCTCTACACGCACTACGGTCTTCTCCTCGAGATTTGACTCAAGGTACTGATACACTTCTTTTGCTTTATCTAAAAAAGTAAAGTAGGTTTCGATTTCTTTAAGCGCCGGACTCCCTGATTCCAGAACTACTGGTTCTATTACTCCTCTCCTCACCATGAGCTCTGTAACTTTACTGACGTAGTCTTTTGGCACTATCACCACAATTTTCACAGCTACATCTGGATCGCTTAGAATAGCCTGTCTAATACTACTCAATCTGAATCCCCGCAACTTTCGAAGCAATCTTCTTAGCAAGCCTGTCCAAAGTATCTTCAGACAAAGACATCAGCCTTCTCACTTCCTCTTCAGCACGCAAAGTTATCTCTCGAATCTCTTTCTCTAAAGACCTTTCTAATGACGCTTTGAGCTCCTCGAGTTCTTTCCTATAGCTCTCGTCAGCAAGAATCCTCTCAGCTTCAGCTTTAGCCTCAGTTAGTATAGCTTGAGCTCTCTTCCTGGCCCTCTCAAGTACCTTCTCTGCCTCAGCTTCTATACTCATTACGATATCGCTCAATCAGACACCAAACACTTAGGAATGAACCAAGTAAATATAGGTTTTATCATGTACCGTACTTTTAATATTATCAGCTTAATAGTCCTCGTGAAGCCTAAAGCAACTGTTTCGGGTTTTATATCTTTTCTTATTGGTTGATGTATATGGAAACGTTACTCAAGATGTGGGTGTCTGGGGCCGCCCGAACGCCCCAAAGCCCGATGAGGCCCCGAGCGGAATGAGGGTGAACAGAGATAAGGCGATGACACCACCTGATATAAACCTATATAGGAGCTGAACCCCTCCACTACACAGAGTTGCTTCAAGCAGTCCTCTCTAACAGAATTCACCTTTAACGAAGCATTAAGCTTTATCGTCAGGCAGTAAGCAGGGGCGGTTCAGCTTCATAAAAGCTTAAATAGAAGAATTTTATGTTAAAACTATGGGGTATAAGATGGCAGAAAAAGCCAAAGCTGCATTGGTACCGACACAGGGTATACCCGTACTCATACTAAAAGAAGGCTCTACGCGAACAGCAGGGTTCGAAGCTCTAAGAAACAACATGATGGCTGCCATAACGGTAGCAGAAATGCTTAGAACAACCTACGGACCTCGCGGTATGGACAAGATGCTGGTTGACACTATCGGAGACATAACTATAACTAATGATGGCGCTACTATACTCGACAAAATGGATGTTCAGCACCCCACAGCTAAGATGCTTGTTCAGATAGCTAAGGGTCAGGACGAAGAAGTAGGTGATGGAACCAAGACATCCGTGATATTCGCTGGGGAGTTGCTTAAAGCAGCTGAGGAACTTCTACTGAAAAATGTCCATCCAACAGTTATAATTAACGGGTATAAGAAAGCTTTAGAAGAGGCTTCTAGGTATGCCAGTGAAATAGCGGAGGATATAGACCCGCAGAACTTCGAGCTCCTCAAAAAGATAGCTTCAACGGCTTTAACTAGTAAAGCAGTTCACGGAGTTAAAGACCACTTTGCTGAAATAGCTGTCAGAGCCGTGCAGCAGGTTGTTGAAGAGAGAGGTGGAAGGAAGTACGTCGATATAGACAACATACAGATAATAAAGAAGCATGGAGGTTCTCTTGCCGATACTAAGTTAGTCTATGGGATAATACTCGATAAAGAAGTAGTTCACCCAGGGATGCCGAAGAGAGTGGAGAAAGCTGGAATAATACTCTTAGATGCTCCACTAGAGATCGAAAAGACCGAGATAGATGCTGAGATAAGAATCAGTGACCCAGAACAGATGAGGAGATTCCTCGAGGAAAAGGAAAACATTCTCAAATCCATGGTCGACAAGATCGTTGCTGTTGGTGCTAGTGTAGTTGTGTGTCAGAAGGGTATTGACGATGTTGCTCAGCACTTCTTAGCTAAGAAGGGTATTCTAGCTGTTAGAAGAGTGAAGAGGTCTGACATGGAGAAACTAGAGAGAGCAACAGGAGGAAGGATAGTGA
>Ga0209394_1000616_pt1 | contig 26748 bp, 28 predicted proteins | sample JNZ201metaG_FD_184122 | JGI IMG/M metagenome (GOLD analysis project Ga0209394, IMG submission 184122) | Hot spring microbial communities from Jinze hot spring, China to study Microbial Dark Matter (Phase II) - JNZ 20120812A (SPAdes) (version 3) ... | reverse complement strand
TTTATCGGTATGAGACCTTATTCTGTTAGCCTGAATGGGCTTCTTGTGAAAATCTATACCGCTGTGGTTTCCTATAATCTATATAGAATGTGGAAAATGAACCTAATATAACTTGCAACTTGCGTTAAAATAGACTTGCTTTATCTAATATCTTTAGCCCTTGCCTTAAGATTATTGAAGGACAACATCTCAACAAGTATGATTTATATCATAAAAATTCTCCAGATGACCGAAATTTCTACTTTTCCTGCAAGCATATTGGACAAACCAATAGAGAACTGTTCGTATCAAAATCATTTACATAGAGTTAGGGTTCATTCAGATAAGTTGCTAAATTATTTCCTTTCATTCTTTATGGAATATGCGGTCCTTCATAGGCAACTTTTAGTTTCAAATGCAAACAGAACTACAACACCAAATTTATCAAGTTCAAGGCTAAAACAATTCCCAATCCCCCTCCCACATCTTGAAGAGCAAAAAGCCACAGCGGAAGTCATAAGAGCCATAGACGAGAAACTTCAAAAAGAAGAAGAATATAAGAAAGCACTTCAGAACCTATTTAAGAGCCTACTTCACCACCTCATGAGTGGTAAGATAAGGGTGAGGAGAAAAACAAACTAACGGACTTTTAAGCACGCGCAAGCCAAAGCCATATGTTTAACTATTTTGCGGTATCTCCTTTTTTTTGGATTTTTCAAAAAATGAAAGTTTGTAAGACCTAAACCTCTCCACCACCATAAAAAGCACAAGATATAAGGGTAGCATAGCATCCCAGAAAAAGGTAAAGACCGTCCCCACAAGGTGAGAACCAAGGGCAAGCAAAAGAGGCATAAGAAGGTAGTCCACGTTGTCTTTTATCCTAAAGCCGAACAGAAACCTAAAGTATGCATAATAGACCCAAAGAACCGCAAAAAGACCCAAAAGACCCTTCTCAATAAACTCTGAAAGTAAAAATATGGACTCGTAGAGCCCACCTACAGGGCTTTTTGGCTCAAGATAGTAGCCTGAGTTTATGCCATGACCTATGGCAAGGGCAAGCCAGTTTCTTTCCTGTATGTCTTTTTTTACTACCTGCACACCTGCCTTTGCTATCTCCCAGCGGTAGCTGGATATGTGGTTTAGCGTCTCGTCATTTATAGGCTTTTGTCCCAGCACCATTTCATACATGGTCTTATACCGTATATCCTTTTGCACAAGAACCACGGTGCTTATCGCAAAGCCAACAAAAAGGGTAAGCAAAATGCCCCAAAAGGCTTTTTTAGAAACCTTCTGTCCCACAAGAAGGGCAAAAACCAAAAGGGCAAAGGCAAGCCCCAGCATGGCAGACCTTTTCATGGTAAAAAAGACCACACCCACAAAAAGGAGAAAGGGCAAAAGGTAGTAAACTCTTTTGGAATAAAAGAGAAGGGAAAGGCTTGCGACCGTAAAGATGCTGTAAAAGGCTCCTACTTCAAACCACCCACCCCAAAACATGGCAGGTTGACCTGTTTGGCTGTATCCGTAAAACACCAAGGGTAAAAGAGCCAGACCTGAAAGCACCAAAAAGAGGTTAAACCTATATAAACTTTTCTCGTCCACCCTAAGCAGTCCACCATAGCAGTAAGAGAGTAAAAACACGCCCCTTTCTATAGCCTTGCCTATCTGAGAGGTATGAAAAAGAGTAGTAGAGACCAAAACCACAAGGGCATGCAAAGTGAGAGGCAAAAGCAGACTTCCCTTACACCGAAAACCCTTAAAACCCTTGTACAGAAGGTAGAAAAGAATAAGGACCACCAAAGCCTCAAAAAGGCTTATGGAGAGCAATCCCAAAGCAAAAAGGACTATAAGCATGGCAAAGCCTTATAATTATAAAAGAGGCGAGGTGCCGGAGTGGTCGAACGGGGCGGTCTCGAAAATCGCTGTGGGTTCAGAGCCCACCGGGGGTTCGAATCCCTCCCTCGCCGTAGGAGAAGAGGATGAGCTATATTGTAAGAGAGCTAAAACCTACCTTTGAGAAATTAACAGAGCCCTTCCTTGTGTTTTTGGAGAGGGTCGGTGCTACTCCAAACACGATAACCCTTATGGGGCTTGTTTTTGTGCTTTTTGGCTCCTTAGCCCTGTACTCTGGGTATCTGCTCTTGAGCTTTGTGCTTCTCCTCTTGGGAGCTCTGTCTGATGCACTGGATGGAAGTCTTGCGAGAAGGCTTGGCAAAAACTCAGACTTTGGAGCCTTTCTTGACTCCCTGTTAGATAGGCTCTCTGATGCTCTCCCCTTCATAGCCATAGCCCTGTCTTCTAAGGACAAACTTCTGTCCCTCTTTGCCCTCGTGGCAATGCTTTTCTCCTTTACAGTTAGCTACTCCAGAGCAAGGGCGGAGGGGCTTGGCTATGAGCTAAAGGTGGGCACCTTTGAAAGACCAGAAAGGTGGTTTATCCTTCTGGCGGGCATAGCCCTTGACCTTGTCTTTCCTGCGGTTATCCTCATAGCGGTGGGGTCTTTGATTACTACCCTGCAGAGGGTTTATATTTTTAGAAAACTAACCAGGAGGTGAAAGATGCTTCCAAAGGAGCTTATGGACCTTATGCGTAATCTGGGCGTTTTCCCTGTGGTGCTTGCCACTTCTGACAAAGAGGGTAATATACACCTTACCTTTATCACATGGGTATACCCTATTGACGAGAGAACCATAAGGGTTGCCCTCAGCTCCAACGCCAAAAGCTCTAAAAACATGCAACAGACTGGGCAGGCATGCCTTATGCTCATAGCTCAGGACAAAGCCCTTGCCTGCTATGGCACCGCAAGCCTCCTTCAGGACAGAATGGAGGAAGTCAAGTTTCCCGTCTCCGTATTTGAGATAAGGATAAACAGCGTGGAGAACAACCTCTTCCCAGGTGGCACAATAACGGGAACCATACCCTTTATGCACACTGGAGACCTCCAAAAGGCTGGAGAGCTTGATCAATTGGTGCTTGATGCCTTGAGGTCTTCATGAAGCCTCTCGTTTTTGTAGAAAGTCTTAATCTTCAGATAGGCGATAGGCAGATACTCAAGGATGTGAGCTTTGAGGTTTATGAGGGTGAGGTCTTTACCATATTAGGTGGTAGTGGAAGTGGTAAGACTACCATAACAAAATGTATTGTTGGTCTTTTGAAGCCAACCAGCGGAAGGGTGGAGGTTTTTGGTAATGATGTGTCATCTCTTAGCCAGATGGGGCTTGATGATGTTAGAAAGAGAATAGGCTACGTCTTTCAAGGTGCAGCACTTTTTGATAGCCTTACCGTGTGGGAGAATGTAGTTTTTTATCACTTAGAGCATGGAAATTACAAGGAAGAGGAACTCAAATCCATCGCCTTGAAATACCTAAACATGGTAGGTCTCTCGGAAGAACACCTTGACCTATACCCTTCTGAGCTTTCTGGTGGCATGAAGAAGAGGGTTGGTATAGCAAGGGCTATAGCCATAGAGCCAGAGTTAATAATATACGATGAGCCTACCTCAGGACTTGACCCTATCACCAGCAGGCTCATAGATGAGCTTATAGTTAGTCTCAGAGAGAAGACAGGTTCAACTGCTATAGTAGTGTCTCACGACCTCGTTTCCGCCTTCTCTATTTCAGACAGAATAATGATAATAAAGAATGGTCAAGTGGTGAAAATAGGCACAAGAGAGGAGATAATTAACTCCTCATTACCCTTTGTGAGAGAGTTTATAAAGAAGGGTTTGGGAGACCTTCATGAGCTTAGAAGTGGCTGACATACGTGTCTTCTCATCACTGGGTAACTGTTTAGCACACCCTTTGATAGGAGAAACTGAAAAAGATGATTGCTTCCCCGGTAGAAGGAAAACTCCTCTTCCATTCCTTCAGAGTTAGATAATAGTGAAGCCTCCAATTGTCTATGTCTATAAGGTTGAAACTAAGCCCTTTGGAAGCTCTGATCACCTCTTCTATGGAGGGCAGGTAGCCACCCGGAAATATGTATTTTCTTATCCATCTGCTCTGGCTTGAGGTGTGAACCTTTCCTATGGTATGGAGCAGGAAAAGTCCGCCATCTTTCATTATTTCACGAACCACTTCAAAAAACTTCCTATGCCTTCCCTTTCCTACATGCTCAAACATACCTACTGATACCACTTTGTTGAACTTTCTACCGATCTTTGGCAAGTCTTCGTAGTGCATAAGATACACCTCTGCCTTACCCTCCAGACCAAGGCTTTTTATTCTCTCCTTGACAAACTCATACTGGTTCTTAGAGAGGGTTATGCCGGTGGATTGAACTCCGTATAGCTGTGCGGTTTCAAGAATTATAGAACCCCACCCACAGCCAATGTCTAAAAGCCTGTCTCCCTCTTTTAGCTGGAGTTTTTCGTATATTATCCTTCTCTTTTCACTTTGTGCTTCCTCAAGGCTCATGTTTTTGTCTGAAAAGAAAGCACAGGAATAAGTCATTGACTTATCAAGCCAAAGCTGATAAAATTCGTTACCTAGGTCGTAGTGCCTTCTCACCTCCTTACCTTCGAGCCTTTTTATAAGCCCTAAGCCCTTCAAAATACTTCTGAGGAGAGAGGCAAAGATAGAGTATCCCTTAGCATGGACAAATATCCCTTCTATGGGCATTTACCCACGCCTCGGGTTTAGGGACTGACTGAAAGTATGGATTTCTTTCAATCAATCCCAGTGCCTTACTCCAAAGACACTTAAACCGCTCATCAAACAAGCTCTTTATGAAAACCTCCACTTGTTTAGTGAGGGCTTGCTCCATACGACGTAAATGCAAACTCCACTTAGCACGGCTAAGCAGATTCCTGCTTGCATTCACATCCGCATGGAGCTTCCTATTGCATAACTTACACTCAAACTCACTCCTTGCCTTCCTATTCCCTTTGTCTACATACCCATAATTACTGCATGCCTGTGAACTATAGGCAGGAGCAACATACACCACCTCTATGCCATATTACTCTCTTACTTCCTCTATCTTCCTCTTTATCTCTCCAAGCCCAAACCTTATAAGCACCCTCTTTATAGCCTTTGGAAAGTTGTTAATCACCCTCTTCAAAAATCCTCTCAAATCCTCAAGCACAAGCCTTTGTGGTCTGTATAACTCTATAACCCTGTTTATTATCCTCCTTACCTCGTTCTTCACATACTCACTTAGCCTGTGTTGAAGTCTTAAATACCTTCTGCTCTCTGTTGGCTTTTTTCCTCTCCTTTGCATTTCTCTTTGAATTCTGTCTATTTTCTCTGCATACTCCCTGACCTTGCTGTAAAACTTCCTACCAAAGAGGTCTCCTCTGTCTGAAACAAGAAAACACTCCATTCCAAAGTCAAGGGCTACCTCCCCACTGAAAGTTATCTCCTTTCTCTCTATCTCCTTCACAAGTCTTAGTTTACCATCCTCTGCTATCTGAACCATGTTTGTTAGCTTTCCACCTCTTTCCTCAAAGTATTCATGAAGTTTTACAGGCAGATATATAGGCTTTCTCTTTTCATGAGTTGACAGCCTTATCCAGAAGTCAAAGCCTTTTGCTTTCTTTGGTCTTTCCAGCAAGGCACATTTGCTATCCAAAAGCATAGAGATACCTTTAAAACTTGGCTTTTTCCAGCTTTTGAGAATATGCTTGAATATCTTCTTAGCAAGCAGTCTTTCTTCCTTGAATATCTCATACTCGTGCTTGTTTTTGTCTTTATCTATCCACAGGGCTTTCTCACTTTTTGGAATAAGCCATTCCTTTCTGGAGTTGAGATAAAGGAGAACTCTTTTTGTCTTTTCAGGAAGAGTTGAGGCAAAGACTATCTCTTTGAACCTTTCTTGGACATTGCCAATAAAACTTTCCAGTGTAGGGACTACCACATGGTATTGGATAGTGGACTTGAACCTTTCTGAAAGTGGGCAGTTTAAGTGTTTTATGTTAGCTTTTCTGTTAAAGGAGCCAGTTTTGAAAAAGAGAAACCACTGGAAGTTTGCTACGAGCTGTGCGGTTTGTCTGTATAGCTTTAGGACTTCAGAAACGATGTTAGCTTTTTCCTTTGTCATAGGGCATGAGACTTCAATAGCTCTATACATCTGTAAGAACCTCTTGTTTTATCTTTTCCGCCTTTTCCTTTGCCCTTCTTAGTCCATATAGTCTTGCAGAAAAAGAATAGATGATGGAAATAAAGTCTTGCAAAAGCTCTTGTTTGTCATCTTTAGACATTTTGACTACCTCTATCCGCTTTCCAAGTTTTCCTAAAAGTGTCTGGATATAATTAAAACCAAACCTTTTGATAACCGTTAACTTTTGCATATTCAATTAGCCTCTGAGCCTGCCTTTCAAGATGGTCTTTGCTTGCATGGTCCGAAACTCTCGCATAGATGATTACTCTATTTGAATGCGTAGATGGCTTATCTTCTTGCACTATGATAGTTCCAGTAGGCATTTGATAACCCTTGATTAATCCTTGCTTAAACCATCTCCACGCAGTTTTGTAGCTTATGCCCTTTCTCTTAGCATATTCAGATAACTTCATAGGGACTAATTTAACATCAATTGTCTATAAATATCAAGATTATCAGAGACTAGTCACAAAGACCTTCTCTAAATCACCCTCAATAATTATGTCACCCCTCATGTAGGCTTCGCAGAAGCCCATCTCAGGGTCTTTCAAAACTTCCCCTAAGACGCTCTTCTTTAAGACCCTTATCCTATGTTGTCCTTTTGCGATGCAAACTCCATTAGGTAGCTCCACACATAAGCCTTCACTAAATCTCTCGTTTATCTTTGCTATGATTTTTTCTACCATTTGATAGCCCTCCTCAATTGTTAGTATAGATACATGCTCTTTATCCGTCAAGGCAATGTATAATTAATATTGTGATAAAGAGACCAACCCTTATCTTAAACTTCGGCTCTCAGTATGTTCAGCTTATTGCCAGAAGGGTAAGAGAGCTTGGTGTATACAGCGAAATCGTGCCTTACCACATAAGCTACAAGGAGGTAAGGGAGAAAAAACCCTACTGCCTTATATTCTCCGGCGGTCCCGCCTCTGTATACGAGCAGGACGCACCCCTTCCAGACCCAGAGCTATACAACCTTAACATTCCCATCCTGGGCATATGCTATGGGCTCCAGTCTATAGTGCATCAACTTGGTGGTGTGGTGGAAAGGTCTCAAAAACAAGAATACGGAAGAGCAAAGCTAAAAGTTCTAAAGGAAGACCCACTATTTGAAGGTTTACCAAAGGAATTTGACGTATGGATGAGTCATGCGGACAAGGCGGTGAAGTTGCCAGAGGATTTTCAGAGCCTTGCCAGTTCAGAGAACTCTCCCTATGCGGTTATAAAACACAAAAGCAAGCCCATTTACGGCGTGCAGTTTCATCCAGAGGTAGCACATACCCAATATGGAAAGGAACTCCTTGCGAATTTACTCTTTCGTGTAAGCAATGGGGAGAAAAACTGGGAGATGGGCAATTTTATAGAGGAAAAATCAGAAGAGATAAGGCAGGAGGTGGGAAAGGGGAAAGTGATATGTGCATTATCTGGTGGTGTGGACTCAACTGTCTCTGCACTTTTGACATACAAGGCTATAGGTGAACAACTGCACTGTATTTTTGTAGACCATGGACTTTTGAGAAAGGGTGAAGCGGAAGAGGTGGAAGGCTACTTCAAAAGAATGGGCTTACCCTTCCGTCGCGTGGACGCCAAGGAAGTGTTTTTGCAAAGGCTAAAGGGCGTAGAAGACCCAGAAGAAAAGAGAAAGCTAATAGGACATACCTTCATAGAGGTCTTTGAAAGGGAGGCAAAGAGCTTTGGTGCAGAGTTTCTTTTGCAAGGCACTCTATACCCTGACGTGGTGGAAAGTGCTGGCATTCCCGGTGCAAAGGTGATAAAGACTCACCATAACGTGGGCGGTCTCCCAGAGAGGATGAACCTAAAACTTGTTGAACCTCTACGGGAACTTTTTAAGGACGAGGTGCGTGAGGTAGGAAGGCTTTTGGGAGTGCCAGAAGAAGTGCTTATGCGTCATCCCTTTCCTGGTCCAGGTCTTGCTATAAGGATATTAGGTGAGGTAAAGGAAGAGGACTTAGAAATTCTCCGAGAAGCAGACTATATATTCATACAGGAGCTAAAGAAATGGGGGCTTTATAACAAGGTTTGGCAAGCTTTTGCAGTGCTTCTTCCTGTCAAGAGCGTGGGCGTTATGGGAGATGTGAGAACTTACGAGAGAGTAGTAGGACTAAGGGCGGTAGACAGCTCCGACGGAATGACAGCAGACTGGTCAAGGCTTCCCTATGAGTTTTTGGACCATGTAATGAGGAGGATAATAAACGAGGTAAAGGGAATAAACAGGGTAGTCTATGACGTATCTTCAAAACCACCAGCGACCATAGAATGGGAGTAAAATATTAAGCATGAGACACCTAAGGCATACAGACCCAGAGATATACGAAGCAATAGTAAAGGAATACGAAAGGCAGTTTTACCACCTTGAGCTTATAGCCTCAGAAAACTTCACGTCCCTTGCGGTTATGGAGGCACAAGGCTCTGTGCTAACCAACAAGTATGCGGAAGGGCTGCCACACAAGAGGTATTACGGTGGATGTGAATTTGTAGATATTGCGGAAGACCTTGCCATAGGTAGGGTAAAGGAGCTATACGGAGCGGAGCATGCCAACGTCCAGCCTCATTCTGGCTCTCAGGCAAACATGGCGGTATATATGGCGGTCCTAAAGCCAGGAGATACCATACTGGGTATGGATCTTGCCCACGGAGGACACCTCTCTCACGGTGCAAAGGTAAACTTCTCTGGAAAGATATATAACGTGGTCTACTATGGACTAAATCCAGATACAGAGCTTATAGACTATGACCAAGTTTACAGACTGGCAAAAGAACACAAGCCAAAGCTCATAGTAGCGGGTGCGTCCGCATATCCAAGAGTTATAGATTGGGGAAAGTTTGCTCAAATAGCAGAGGAGGTGGGTGCTTACCTTATGGTAGATATGGCACACTACTCAGGTTTGATAGCAGGGGGTGTGTATCCTAATCCTGTGCCTTATGCTCACTTTGTAACTTCCACCACCCATAAGACCCTAAGAGGTCCAAGGGGGGGCTTTATCCTCTGCAAGGCGGAGTTTGCCAAAGATATAGACAAGAGTGTCTTCCCCGGAATACAAGGCGGACCCCTTATGCATGTAATCGCAGCAAAGGCGGTGGCCTTTAAGGAAGCAATGACAGAAGAGTTCAAAGAGTATGCCAGACAGGTAGTAAGAAACGCTCAAGCTATGGCTGAAGAATTCATAAGGCTTGGCTTTAAGGTGGTTTCTAACGGAACAGACAGCCATATAGTGCTTCTTGACCTAAGAGATAAGGGCATAACTGGTAAACAGGCGGAGGAAGCTCTCGGCAGGGCAAACATAACGGTAAACAAGAACGCAGTTCCCTTTGACCCACTACCCCCTACAAAGACAAGCGGTATAAGGATTGGAACGCCCGCCATGACCACCAGAGGCATGAGGGAAGAGGAAATGAGACTAATCGCAAGACTTATAGCCCAAGTGATACAAAACATAGAGGACTCCCATGTGATTGAAAGAGTGGGCAGGGAGGTTATAGAACTCTGTCAACAATTCCCCTTATATCCCGAACTGAGAGAGGTTATGGATGAGCTTTCTTATAGCAAAGCAACCCATATTTAACAAAGAGGGTAGGAGGTTTGCCTTTGAAGTTTTCCTTAGAAAAAGAGATAATATGTATGAGTATCCTAAAGAAGTTCCCTACAGCAGGGCAACATACATAGTAATAGAAATAATACTAGAACAAGGTATAGAGAGAGTAGGGGAGGGGAAGAGAGTGATGATAAATGTATCCCTTGACTCCCTTATAAACAAAGCCATTGAGGCCCTTGACCCTAAAAAATTGATAATAGAGATAATAGAACCTCAAGTGCCGGTGGGTGAGACGGTTTACAAACAGATACTAAATGCTGTTGATAAATACACAGAACGGGGTGTGCTGTTCAGTATAAGTGAAAGGAATTTGGAAAATGAAAAAATAGCCGGTCTTCTGGATAAGATAAGCATAATTTCCGTGGATGCAAAAAGGCTCAATCAGAAGCTCCTAGACCTCTCAAGGTCTAAGTCAAAAACCCTTTTAATCTCAAAGATAGAGGATGCGGAAGAGTATAGTAGAGTAAGTAGAGTGGGGGACCTCTTTCAAGGTAAATACTTAGAAGGTCCCTTTATACTAAAGGAATTCCAGACCGCACCCTACCTAAAGAATACTTTGCTCAAACTTATAGCGGTAGCCCACTCTGCTCAGAGTCCAAAAGAAATTGCGAACCTAATAGCCACAGATGTTGGCATGACTACAAAGATTCTTAGGCTTGTAAATTCCGCTTACTATTCTCCTATAAAGGAGATAAGAAGCGTGGAGCAGGCTTGTGCCATGATAGGCTTGAGGAATTTAAGGAATTTTCTGCTTGTTCTCGCCATGAATGATTATGTATCTGTGGAAAACCCAGAATTATGGAAGAAATCACTCGTAAGAGCTCTAATAGCTCAAAAAATTGCAGAATTTATACATCCTCAATACGAATCTAAAGCCTACTTAATCGGTCTCTTTTCTCTTATAGATGAAATCCTCGGCATGGATAAGATAGCTTTCTTGAAGGATGTCAAGATAGAGCAGGAAATTATTGATGGTTATACTGGAAAGAATGTGCACCTTAGGAATATACTGGATTACTCCATCATGTTGGAGGAAAAATTTCCAGAATTGTTGAACATGCAAGATTCAACCCAGAGTGATATCCTTGTGAACTTAGAAAGGTTAACAGGTATAGACCGTCAGGTTTTGGTTGACATAGCTAAGTCTTCCTTTAATATGGCTGATTATATCCTGAAGGTCTGATATAATACTCTTCATGAACTTGATAAGGCTTCAGCTCATATACCCAGAGGAAAAGGTGAAAGAGCCGGTTCTATGTATGGTCTGCAAAAACTTTGATGTGGTAGTAAACATAAGAACCGCAAAGGTTACAAAGGATACAGGCATACTTACCATTGAAATGGATGGTGAGGCAGAGGAGATAGAAAAAGCGATGAAGTTTATAGAGGATAAAGGTGTTATGGTCCAGCCTATAGAGGGTCAGATATTCACAGAATGAGAATTTCAGATATAGGGGAGTTCGGTCTTATAGAGAGGCTCAAAAGCATATTGCAGAGTGAGCTAATAGGGGATGATACCGCACCCATCACCTTTGGCAAAAGCATGCTCCTGCTTACCTGCGACCTTCTTCTCCAAGACAGACACTTTAAACTCCACTATCCACCCTCTGCGGTGGGTTGGAAAGCCATATCCGTCAATGTGAGCGATGTGGTAGCAAACGGTGGAGAGCCTATTTACTGCCTTGTTTCTTTAACTTTGCCAGATTTAGAGGTGAGGTATGTGGAGGAGATATACTTGGGAATAAAAAAAGCCTGTGAATTTTATTCCTGTCAGGTTGTGGGTGGAAATGTAAGCAAGGGCGATAAGCTATGTATAGACGTTTTTATGGTGGGGAAAGCAGAAAGGTTTGTGGGAAGAGGTGGTGCAAAAATAGGGGATGGAGTTTTTGTTTCTGGAACCTTGGGTGACTCAAGGGCTGGGCTTGAACTTCTTCAAATGGAGAAGAAACACTACGAAGATTTTGAACTAAGGCTCATAGAAAAACATCTAAGACCTACCGCAAGGATAGACTTCATAAGACACATATCCAAATATGCCAACGCCAGCATGGATATAAGCGATGGGCTCTCCTCGGATGTGGAAAAGCTCTCAAAGGCAAGCCAAGTAAAGATTAACCTTTTCTCTGATAAGATACCCATCTCTAAAGAGCTTGTTAGCTTTTCCAAGAGACATGGCAAGGACCCACTTGAGTATGCACTTTCTGGGGGAGAGGACTATGAGCTTTTGTTTACCCATCCTCCCGAGAGGTTAAACCCCTTTCTCAGTATGGTTCAAATAGGTTTTGTGGAGGAAGGGGAAGGTATCTTCATTGACGGTAAACCCCTCAAGCCTACGGGTTTTGACCACTTTAGGGTGGTATAATTTTCCTATGCGAGAGATTTTCATAACCGATGTTTCTCTGAGGGATGGTATTCAGTCATTGCTTGCCACAAGGGTAAGAACGGAGGATATGCTTGAAATAGTAAGCATACTTGACAAGTGTGGTTTCTGGTCTCTTGAGGTATGGGGTGGGGCAACCTTTGATGTTTGTCTTAGGTATCTAAAGGAAGACCCTTGGGAAAGGCTAAGGCTTTTCAAAAAACATGCTCCAAATACAAAACTTGAAATGCTTCTAAGAGGACAAAATGTAGTTGGCTATAGGCACTATGCGGACGATGTGGTGGAGGAATTTGTAAAAAGAGCATACGATAACGGTATAGAAGTCTTTAGGATCTTTGACGCTCTTAACGATACAAGAAATATGAGAAAATCCATAGAAACCGCCAAGAAGGTGGGGGCAATAGTTAAAGGAGTGCTCTCTTATACCATAAGCCCAGTGCATACGGTGGAGTATTACGTTAATGTTGCAAAAGAACTGGTGGATATGGGCATAGACATTATTTCCATAAAAGACCAAGCGGGACTTCTATCTCCAAAGGTAGCCTACGAATTGGTAAAGGCTCTCAAGTCAGAGTTTCCAAACTATCCAGTCCATCTCCATACTCAAACCACTGCAGACCTTGCAGAGATGGCACAGCTCAAGGGTATAGAAGCGGGTGCGGATATGATAGATACGGTCTTTTATAGCCTTTCTTGTCAGACCTCTCACCCACCCGGCGAGACCATGATCTATGTGCTAAGGGAGTTTGGCTATGAGGTTAAGGTGGACGAAAAGCTCTATCAAAAGGCTGGAGACCTCTTTGCAAGTATAAGGACAAAGTATAAGAAATACGATGTTCTGCCACCTTATCCAGACGTAGGAGTTCTTTTGCATCAAGTTCCTGGGGGTATGATATCCAACTTTATAAGCCAATTAAGAGAGCAGGGTATGGAGGAAAAGCTACCAGAGGTGCTTGAAGAAGTGGTAAGAGTTCGTCAAGACTTGGGATACCCACCTCTCGTAACACCTACAAGTCAGATAGTAGGCTCTCAGGCTTTTCTTAATGTGCTACATGGAGAAAGATACAAGGTGGTTACAAAGGAAACAAAGGATTATGTAAAGGGGCTATATGGCAGACCACCCGCACCCATCAGCGGGGAGCTCATAAAGAAAATCCTCGGAGAGGAAGAGCCCATATATCATATAAGACCGGCGGACTTGCTTGAGCCAGAGTTGTCAAAGGTCAGAGAAGAAGCCATAAAGGCTGGTGCAAAGAGCGAGGAGGATATTATCTCTTACGCCCTCTTTCCACTGGTTGCCAAAGAGTTTTTTGAATTCAGAGAAAAAGGAGAGAAACTCCCTCCAGAAGAGCCTATTGAAGAAAAGAGAGAAAACATACCTGTGGAGTTTATAGTGACCGTCCATGGAGAACAGTATCATGTTCAGATAGCAGGAAGGGGAGAGCCTACTGCGGAAGGGAGACCTTTCTTTATTAGGCTTGATGGAAAGTTAGAGGAGGTTATTCTTAAACCTCTCAAAGAGGTGGAAAACATACCATCACCATATGGTGAAATAACCTCTGCTATGGAGGTAAAGCCAAAAAGACCAAGGCCCGTGGGTGTTGGGGACATAACCTCACCCATCTCCGGGAAGGTGGTAAACGTGAAGGTAAGTATAGGACAGACTGTGAAAGAGGGTGATGTGCTTTTCGTAGTGGAAGCCATGAAGATGGAAAATGAGGTTCACAGTCCTGTAGAAGGTATAGTGGAGGAAGTGCTTATATCTGTGGGTGATGTAATAAATCCGGATGAAGTGGCTGTAAAGATAAAACCGCTGAAGATATGAGTTTAAAGGTGCTCGTTGTAGAAGATGACGGTGACCTTGCGGAGCTGATAGCTTACAATCTAAGGAAAGAAGGCTACGAAGCCCTTGTTTGTCTTAGGGGTGCGGATGCCATAAAATACCTTGAAGAAAACCCGCCAGACCTTTTGCTCCTTGATGTGATGCTTCCAGACTACGACGGCTTTAGGATAGCCCAGTATGTAAGAGGAAAAGAAAGTCTTAAGGATATACCCATAATATTCGTAACCGCACGGGACATGGAACAGGATAAGCTAAAGGGCTTTTCCCTCGGTGCGGACGACTACATAACCAAGCCCTTTTCTTTAAAGGAACTCCTTGCAAGGGTAAAGGCGGTGCTAAGGAGGGTAGGGAAGGAGAAAAAACAAACCCAATTCAAGCTCGGAGGTATTCATATAGACTTGGAAAAAAAGGAGGTTAAAAGGGGCGAAGAAGTCATTGAACTTACACCTACGGAGTTTCTAATACTGTCCGCCTTGCTTGAAAATTATGGCAAGCCCATGAGCAGGGAATACCTTATAGAAAGGGTGCTAAAGAGAGATGTATACGATAGAACGGTGGATGTGCATATAAAGAAGCTAAGGGAAAAACTCGGTGAAGAGGGAAAAGCTATTCAGACAGTGAGGGGCTTTGGGTATAAGTTGGAAATATGAGATGGTTTATACTGGTCTTTCTAACCCTTTTTGCCCTCATGCATCTGTATGCTTACTCAAGGGTTTTTAAACCTGCACTTGGAAAAAGAGGAAGATGGGTCATTGCCTTGTTGCTTTCTTTTGGATTTTTCTCACCCTTTATATGGCGTTATGCGGATGCTAATATGAGTCCTCAGGTTGCCTATATAACTGCCTTAGGTGGTCTAATTTGGATGGGTTTTCTTCTGTATTTGGTGGTGTTAGGCTTGACTTTGGAACTATACAAAGGCGTGGTTTATATTTCTAAGAAGGTTTTTAAGATAAACCCCTTACCTGTGCCACCCGCGAAAGCCACAACCATAACCATTCTGCTATTTGCCACAACTTTGTCCGCATATAGCCATTACGAAACCCTCAATCTCAAAGTGGAAAGATATACTCTATACACCGATAAACTTCCAGAAAACATCCAAAGGCTAAAGGTGCTCCACATATCGGATATACATCTTGGTCCTGTAATGGGGCTGGACAAAATAAGGCTTGTGCTTGAGGTGTATGAAAGGGAAAAGCCAGACCTTGTGGTTTCTACGGGAGATTTAGTGGATGGGAATATGAGGGACAAGCTCCACTTGGCTGACGCTTTGTCTGAAATGAAACCACCCTTGGGAAAGTATGCGGTTTTGGGAAACCATGAATACTATAGAGGTCTGGAACAGGCTATAGACTTTACCCAAAGGGCTGGTTTTAAGCTCTTAAGAGGAGATTTGGCACAGATAAGTGAAGTAAACTTAACTGTTGTGGGAATTGACGATGATGACTGTAGTTTTTTCAAAAAGTGCCAAGGCACTCTTTCTGACAGAGAACTATTAGAAAAGGCAAATCCTAACAGCTTTATCCTATATCTCAAACACAAACCGCGCCTACAAGAGGGTGCGGAGAAGCTCTTTGACCTTATGCTCTCGGGACACACGCATGGTGGTGTGTATTACCCTGTGGGTAAACTCATCCTCACAAGGCTCTTTATAAGTGATAGAGGCTTTCATAGGCTGGAAGACTCTTACATTTACATAAGCAAAGGTGTGGGCACAGGTGGACCACCCATGAGGCTCTTTTCTCCACCAGATGTGGCAGTTATTGAGATTGTAAACAGGCGGAGATAAAGGACACAAAGAGTGGATGTGGTCTGTGTGGCTTGCTTTTAAACTCTGGATGGAACTGACATCCTAAATACCAAGGATGGTCTCTTAGCTCAATTATCTCCACAAGTTTCCCGTCAGGCGAAAGCCCAGAGAAGACCATGCCTGCGGACTCAAAAAGCTCTCTGTAGCGGTTGTTAAACTCATATCTATGTCTGTGTCGCTCGTAGACCACTTCTTGCCCATATATTTCCCTTGCCCTTGTCCCTTCCACTAACTTGCAGGGGTATGACCCAAGCCTCATAGTTCCACCAAGATGCCTTATATTTTTCTGCTCTTCCATTATGTCTATTACAGGATGAGGCGTAAAGGGGTCAAACTCGGTGGAGTTGGCATCTCTTAGACCAAGCACATTCCTTGCAAACTCCACACACATAAGTTGCATGCCAAGACATATACCAAAGGTGGGTCTTTTCCTCTCTCTTCCATACCTCAAAGCCCTAACCTTGCCTTCTATTCCTCTCTCTCCAAAGCCTCCTGGAATAAGTATGCCATCCGCTTGCTCTAAAATATCCTCTTGATAGTCCTCCGAGTTTACCCAGATTATATCCACCTTTGACCTATTGGCTATTCCACCGTGCGTAAGAGACTCAATTATGCTTTTGTAGGAGTCCTTTAAAGAGACATACTTTCCTACGATAGCAATCCTTACCTTCCTCTCTGCGGATTTTAAAACTTGGACTATGTCCTCCCATTTGCTCCTTGTTTCCTTATAGGTAAAACCAAAGTGTTCAAGAATGAGCCTATCTATACCCTGACTTTTGAGTATCAAAGGCACTTGGTATATATACTCTACGTCTTGTGCGGATATGACCGCAGACTTTTTCACGTTGGTAAAGAGGGCTATCTTTTCTTTTATGCTTTCTGGAATTTCCACCTCAGACCTACATAGGATTATGTCTGGCTGAATGCCTATGGCTCTTAATTCCTTGACTGAGTGCTGTGTGGGTTTTGTCTTTAATTCACCTGCACTTTTTACGTAGGGAACATAGGTGATGTGTATGAAAAGAACCTTTTCCCTACCTAACTCTACGGATAGTTGACGAACCGCCTCAAGAAAAGGAAGACCCTCTATATCTCCCACAGTCCCACCCACCTCCACTATCACCACATCATACCCATCTTCCACATCCCTTATTAGCCTTTTTATCTCGTCGGTTATGTGAGGTATAACTTGAACGGTTGCACCGAGGTATCCTCCCTCTCTTTCCCTTTGTATGACGTTGTAGTAAACCTTCCCTGCGGTTATGTTGTTTTTCCTGCTCATTTTTGTCTCCGTGAACCTCTCGTAATGTCCCAGGTCCAGGTCCGTTTCCGCACCGTCCTCTGTTACATAGACCTCTCCATGTTGGTATGGGCTCATAGTCCCAGGGTCTACATTTAGATATGGGTCAAGTTTTTGGATGTTTACCCTAAGACCTTGCTCTTCAAGAAGAGAGGCTATGGAAGCTGAGGCTACTCCTTTGCCTAAGGATGAAAGGACGCCACCAGTGACAAAGATGTAATACGCCATGTATGGATATTTTACAATAGAGGGATAAGATTTCTCACCCTTTGTGCATCCTCAAGGTCTGCCTCTACCTGAAGAAGGCTGTCTCCCCTTTCTGAAAAGGCAAGCACCTCACCCCATGGGTTATATATGGCGGAAGACCCACCATATTCTTCACCTCCCACCTCGCCCCATGCATTAGAAAGCATAAGGAAACATTGATTCTCTATAGCCCTTGCCCTTGAAAGGATTTTTAAATGCTCTTTCCTTTCGCCTCCCCACATGGCTGGCACAAGTAGCAACTTAGCTTCCCTCAAGCTCCATGAAAGCTCTGGAAACCTAAGCTCAAAGCATATGAGAATACCCAGCTTTATATGAGATACCTCAAAAAGTTTATTTTCACTACCAGGTAAAAAGTGCTTTTGCTCTTCATAAAGTGGAAAAAGCTTTATCTTGTGCCTTACTCCCGCTATATTTCCCTTGTCTACCAAGATGGCAGAGTTGTATATGCCCTCCTTAGCACTTAAGGGATAAGTTCCTATCACTGTCAGCTTTTTCTCTTCTGAGACCCTTATGACTTCCTGCAGGACTTCCTGAGTTGCATCCGCATGCTTTTTTATGTTCTGGTAGTCAAAGCCACACTGCCACATCTCAGGCAAAAGCACAAAAGACCCATCTTTTACATAACTGAGCATTTCCAAGACTTTTTTGAGGTTCTCTTCCACCCTTCCAAAAAAAGGTCTAAACTGCAGGACCGCAAGGTTAAGCATAGCGTATAGAATTATAAGCATAACTTATAAGCAGGCTTCTATGATTTATGTTAGCATTTAGTTAATATGAATAGGTTCTTTCCCTTTCTCAGATGGCTAAAGGGTTATGACAGAAAAACCTTTACTTCTGACTTAATGGCTGGTCTTACGGTGGCGGTTGTTCTTGTGCCACAGTCCATGGCTTATGCCCTCATAGCTGGTCTTCCACCCGTTTATGGACTATACGCTGCGTCCATACCTGTAATAGTTGCTGCACTTTTTGGAAGCTCCGCCCAGCTTGCCACAGGTCCTGTTGCTATAGTAGCCTTTTTGACCTTTGTCTCTCTCACAAGCTACGCAAAGCCCGGCGAAGAGAAATTCATAGAGCTTGCCATTCTTATGGCTTTCCTCGTGGGTATAATACAGCTACTTATAGGCATCTTCAGGCTTGGATTTTTGGTGAACTTTGTATCACACTCGGTGATAATAGGCTTTACTAACGCAGCGGCGATAATAATAATCAGCACACAGATACCAGCGATCTTAGGTATAAAGGTAGAGCAAAAGGAGCTTATATTCCAAAATATATACGAGATAGCAAAGGCAATTCCACAAACAAATCTTTACACTCTTATAGTGGGCGTAGTCTCCATAGCTTTGATAGTAGGGTTAAGGAAGATAAACAAAAACTTTCCCTCCGCACTGCTTACTGTGGCTTTATTTACCACTCTATCATACCTTCTTGCCTTTGAAAGCTATGGTATAAGGGTGGTGGGTGATATACCTAGGGGTCTTCCTCTACCCTCTTTGCCCTCTATAGACCTTAACCTTTTGGACAGGATATTAGGCAAGGCTTTTATTGTCGCACTTGTGGGTTTTATGGAAGCCTATGCCATAGCCAAGTTCATAGCAAGCCAAACAAAGCAAAAAATAGACGTAAACCAAGAGCTCATAGGTCAAGGACTTGCAAACCTTGTGGGTTCTTTCTTTAAGAGCTTTCCCGTGAGCGGTTCCTTTTCTCGCTCTGCGGTAAACTTCCAAGCAGGTGCAAAAACAGGCATGGCAAACATCATAAGTGCCAGCTTTGTGTTAGCTACCATATTCTTTGTTGCACCCCTTCTCTATTATCTTCCAAGAGCAGTGCTTTCTGCGGTGGTCATAACTGCGGTAGTAAATCTCATAAAACCAAAATACTTTGTGCATCTTTGGAAAACAAACAAATATGACGGCATATCCGCCATCTCCACCTTTGCTTTATCCTTTATCATGAAACCAGACTATGCCATCTTTATAGGCGTGTTTTTGTCTCTTTCCCTTTTCCTTTGGAGAAGCCTATACCCAAGAATCGTTAGAATGTCCAGAGACCCAGTTAGCAAAACCTTTGTGAACGCAGAAACCAACAGCCTACCCGTTTGTCCACAGATTGAGATGGTAAGACCCGAGGCATCCTTCTACTATGCCAATACAGAGAACATCCTTGAGGAAATAAAGGAGATAATAGAGCAAAAGCCCGCACTCAAACACTTGGTTATAGACTGTGAGTCAGTAAACTACATGGATGGAACAGCCCTTGACGCTCTAAGCGACTTTCTTGAGGATATCAGAAAGAGAGGAATAAACCTTGTGCTCGTTAACGCAAAGGCTCCTGTGGAAGAGGTTATGAGGCGTTCAGGATTCCTTGAGAAACTTGGCAAGAAAAACCTTATGCCCTCCAAGGGATATGCGGTTGGTGAACTTTTCAAGAGTATAGACCATGGATACTGTGCAAAGGTATGTCCCCATGCAGTTTTTAACGAATGCTATACAGTTAAGGAATATGTGAAGTTTGAGCCTGCTAAAAACCCCATAAGAGACATATACGAGTCCTTCTCTAATTACGAAGATATAGAAGTCTATGCGGGAAGAGCATACAAGAACCTTCTCCTTAGGTCAGATGGAAAGGAGATAGAACTCAAAGCGGAAGATTTCTACACAGATGGAAAGGGTATATACGTGCCTTCTACAAAGTTTATGAAGTATAACGGTGAGGTTATTTCCTTTGGTGGGTTGTGTAGCAAGAAGGGTTGTGAGATGAAGAACGGCTTTGTTTATCTTGGAAAGGATACAAAAGAGATAGTGGAAAAGCTCTTAGGGATTCTAAAATAAAAAAGCCCCCTTGCGGGGGCGGTTCTTTAGTCAAGCTCTGGCATTTCAGGAGCTGGTGCCTTTTCCTTCTTCTCTTCGGGTATTTCTGCCACGAGAGCTTCCGCAGTGAGCATAGTTCCCGCCACGGAAGCTGCGTTCTGTATGGCAGTTCTTACCACCTTGGTGGGGTCTATAATTCCAGCCTCTACCATATCCTTGTAGTCGCCCACTGACGCATCAAAGCCCCAGCTCTTGCCTTTTTCGCTTCCAAGCTGTAGAACCTTTTCAAGCACTACATAACCCTCAAATCCTGCGTTGGAAGCTATCTGCCTGAGAGGTGTCCTACATGCCTTCTTTACTATGTCCACACCCACCTGCTGGTCAGGGTTTTCTACTTTGAGGGTTTCAAGAGCTTCAGAAGCCCTAACCAATGCCACACCACCACCTGGGACTATACCTTCTTCCACTGCAGCCTTTGTGGCGTGCACTGCGTCTTCTACCCTTGCCTTCTTTTCTTTGAGCTCAGCTTCTGTAGCCGCACCAACCCTTATGATAGCCACACCACCTGCCAACTTGGCAAGTCTTTCTTGGAGCTTTTCTCTGTCGTAGTCAGAGGTAGTCTCCACAATTTGCTTCTTTATCTGCTCTATCCTTGCGTTTATATTGTCCTTTGAGCCCTTACCGCCCACTATGGTGGTGTTATCCTTGTCCACTATTACCTTGTCTGCCCTTCCGAGCATGTCAAGGGTGACGCTTTCAAGCTTTATACCAAGCTCTTCGGTTATAGCAGTGCCACCAGTAAGTATGGCTATATCTTGGAGGTAGTCCTTTCTCCTTTGACCAAAACCGGGTGCCTTTACCGCACATGCTCTAATGACTCCCTTTATATGGTTAACCACAAGGGTTGCAAGAGCTTCCGCCTCCACATCCTCCGCTATTATGAGGATGGGTTTCCCTGCCCTAACAACTTGCTCAAGCACAGGTAAGAGGTCTTTTACGTTGGAAATCTTCTTTTCGTAGATGAGTATGTATGGGTCTTCCAGAACCGCCTCCATCTTGTCTGGGTTGGTCACAAAGTAGGGAGATAGGTATCCCCTGTCAAACTGCATACCTTGGACGGTTTCAAGGGTTGTCTGGGCGGACTTGGACTCTTCAACGGTTATCACACCATCCTTGCCAACCGCTTCCATAGCATCTGCAATTATCTTTCCTATCTCAGGGTCATTGTTGGCGGATATGGTGGCTACCTGCTCTATCTCCTTCCTTCCACTTACGGGTATAGACAGTGCCTTAATTTCTTCTATGACCTTTTCTACTGCCTTATCTATACCCCTCTTGAGGTCCATGGGGTTTGCACCAGAAGCGATAGCCTTTAGACCCTCAGTGAATATAGCCTGTGCCAGCACTGTTGCGGTTGTAGTTCCATCACCGGCCACATCGGCGGTCTTGGAGGCTACTTCCTTGACAAGCTGGGCTCCCATGTTCTCATAGGGGTCTTTAAACTCTATCTCTTTGGCAACGGTCACACCGTCCTTTGTGACCAAGGGCGTTCCCCACTTTTTCTCAATGATGACCTCTCTACCCCTTGGTCCAAGTGTGACCTTAACTGCGTTAGCAAGCTTGTCAACACCTGCTTTGAGCCTTGCCCTTGCGTCTTCTCCGTAGATAACCTTCTTTGCTGCCATGCTACCACCTCCTTTAAAAGTTTTTTTACTCAACTATTGCAAGCACCTCATCCTCAGACATGATAAGGAACTTTTCTCCATCAAGCTCCACCTCGGTGCCCGCATACTTGTTAAAGACTACCTTGTCTCCGGGCTTTACCTTAGGTGGAACTTGCTGACCGTTTTGTAAAAGTTTTCCTTCTCCCACCGCCACTACCTCTCCTATCTGTGGCTTTTCTTTGGCGGTGTCTGGTATGATTATGCCAGAGGCAGTTCTCTGCTCTTGCTCTTCAAACCTCTTAACTACTATCTTGTCATAAAGGGGTCTGAGCTTTGCCATGTTCCACCTCCTTCTAAGGGATTTTTACGGGTAGATATTATATTAACATCTTGGGCTTTTGTCAAGAGGTTATTGAGAAAATCTTTAGCCATGTAGACTAAAATTTGTTGAGCCTACAAGCATAATGTATTAGACTTGCGGACAGCCCACAAAAGGCTTATGATTTATACCCATGCTTAGGCTTCTCTCGCCAGCAAAGCTGAACCTTGGGTTGTGGCTTCTTGGAAAAAGACCAGATGGATACCATGAGATTTTCACCGTCTATCAAGCCATAGACCTTTTTGACGAGGTCTTTATAGAGGAAGGTCCTCTGAAGGTTGAAACCAGCACGGGCATACCCATGGAGGAAAACCTTGTCTACAAGGCTCTAAGGCTTATGGAAGAACTTCTCAGAGAGGAGGTCCCCTTTAGGGTCTTCATACAGAAGAACATACCCGAAGGCGGAGGCCTTGGTGGTGGGTCTTCCAACGTAGCGGTGGTGCTAAGGGCAGTGAATGAACTTATGGGCAAGCCATTGGGCGATGAAGACCTACACAGGATAGCAGGTCAGGTGTCTTCTGATGCGCCCTTTTTCCTCATGGGCGGTTCTGCCATAGGTAGGGGCAGGGGTGAAATTCTTGAGAGGGTTGAACTGCCAAAGATGGTCTTTACGCTTATACATCCCGGCGTTAGATGTTCCACCTCACGAGTCTATAGTATGGTAAAAGAAGATATCTTGACAGAGAATATAGAGGGTGATAAAATAATAGATTGCCTAAAGGCTGGAGACTTTGGTGTTCTCCAGAACAGGCTGGGTGAGCTTGCTGGAGAGCTTTACCCAGAGGTGGGCGAAGTGCTCAGATTTTTGAGAAGTTTGGGCAAAGTGGCTCTTGTAAGCGGTAGTGGCTCCAGCGTCTTTAGCCCAGGCGAGCCCACGCAGGAGTTGGAGCTTGCCTGCAAGGTAAGAGGTTGGAGGCTATACAGAGTGGAAAGTTATGGGGTGTAGCTCAACTGGCAGAGCACCGGACTTTGGATCCGGGGGCTCCTGGTTCGAATCCAGGCACCCCAGCTTTCCACTACAATAAAAGAGGTGGCACATGTTTGGCTCTATAAAACTTCTAACTGGCACCAGTAATCCAAAACTGGCACAGGAAGTTTCTGAATATCTTGGTATACCCCTTTCTGATGTGGTAGTAGGACGCTTTAGCGATGGCGAAGTAAGAATAAAGATAAACGAGTCTATGAGGGGTGAAGATGTCTTTGTTATACAGTCTCTGGGTTATCCTGTAAACGAGAGCATAATGGAGCTTCTTCTTATGCTGGATGCTCTCAAGAGAGCTTCTGCAGGAAGAATAACTGCGGTTATCCCCTACTACGCATACGCAAGGCAGGACAGAAAGGATAAACCGAGGGTGCCAATAAGTGCAAGGCTTTTGGCAGACCTTATAACTACTGCAGGGGCTCAGAGGCTTATAGTGGTGGATCTTCATTCTCCTCAGATTCAGGGCTTTTTCAATATACCGGTGGATAACCTATACGCCTTGAATGTGCTATATGAATACATAAAAGACAGGGTAAAGGATGACCTTGTTGTAGTCTCGCCAGACGCAGGGGGTGTAGAAAGAGCAAGACTTCTTGCCAACAAGTTGGGCTGTGGTATCGCCATAATATACAAGAGGAGACCAGAGCCAAATGTGGCGGAGGTGCTGGACCTAATAGGTGATGTGAGAGACAAGAAAGCCATAATAGTGGACGATATTATAGACACTGCAGGCACAGTGGTCGCTGCCACCAATATGTTGATTTCAAAGGGTGCAAAAGGTGTTCTGGTGGCTGCGACCCATGGGGTCTTTTCAGGTCCTGCAATAGATAGGCTCAGAGAATCCCCAGTTGAAGAGGTTATAGTGACCAACACCCTTAACATGGAAGATAAGCCCCTTGAAAAGCTAAGGGTGGTCTCTGTGGCACCGCTTATAGGGGAAGCAATAAAGCGAGCCCATGAGGGCGAGTCCATAAGTTCACTTTTTGTATAAAGGAGGTAAAGGATGAAAAGGGTTCAGGTAAGGCTCATACCAAGAGCCACAGGTAAAAAGAGCGAGATAAAGAAGTTCAGAAAGCAAGGCTACGTGCCAGTGGAGGTTTACGGCAAAGATGTGGAAAACAGGCATGCATACATAAGCATAAAGGACCTAAAAGCCTTTCCGAAGGGTGAAACCTTTCTCATTGAGGCAGAGATTGACGGAGATAAAAGGGTCTGCCTCCTCAGGGAAATGCAGATGGGTTGGCTTGGGGACAATCCCATTCATGTGGACCTGCAGGACATCACCCATGTGAGCGAGATAGAAGTGGAAGTGCCTATAGAGTTTGTTGGCACGCCTGCGGGTGTGTCCCTTGGTGGAACCTTTGAGCCTCTTATGCACAGCCTTACTGTAAAGGCAAGGGTGGACAAGCTCCCTGATAAGATAACTGTTGATGTAAGCGGTTTAGGTCTTGGCGATGCCATCCATGTAAGGGATATTGTCCCACCAGAAGGATGCGTAATCATGGACTCTCCAGAGGAAACTGTGGCTGTGGTGCTTGAGCCTGAGGTGGAGGAGACCACACCAGCTGAATGATAAGGCTTCTTGTTGGACTGGGCAACCCCGGTAAGAAATACGAAAAAACTCGTCATAACGTGGGCTTTATGGTGGTGGATGAGTTTCTCAGAAGGTTGAGGGTTCAGGACTATTCGGAGGAATGCCTCTCTCACCTCTACAGGGTAAGGCTTCAAGGCAAGGAGCTTCTCGTGGCAAAACCACAGACCTACATGAACAACTCCGGGCTTGCGGTTCTGAACCTTCTTGAGGAGTATGACATAAGCCCAGAGGAGATGCTGGTGGTCTACGACGACCTGGACCTACCCCTTGGAAGGCTGAGGCTCAGGTCTGAGGGAAGTAGCGGAGGTCATCACGGCATAGAATCCATTATAAGGGAGATAAAAACAGAGAAGTTCCCAAGGCTCAGGGTGGGTATAGGCAGACCGAAGGATAGAAACAAGGTGGTGGACTATGTGCTTTCGCCCTTTAGCGGAGAGGAGGGGCAAGTATTTACAAGGGTGTTAAAGAAGGCAAGCGAATGCTTGCAAAGGTGCGTTGAATACGGCATAGAGGAGAGCATGAACTTTTGCAATGCCCCAGTGTAAAATAAAAAAAGGAGGTGGAAGATGGACATAAGGAACATACCCCCAGGCAAAAACCCACCAGAGGACATCTACGTGGTGGTGGAGATACCCCAAGACAGCCCTATAAAGTATGAGCTTGACAAGGAAAGCGGAGCCATCTTTGTAGATAGGTTTCTCTTTACCGCCATGCACTATCCCTTTAACTATGGCTTTATCCCTCAAACCCTTGCAGATGATGGAGACCCTGTGGATGTTTTGGTGATATCTCGCTATCCTGTAGCACCCGGTAGCGTTATAAGGTGCAGACCCATAGGTGGACTTGAAATGAGAGACGAAGAAGGCACAGATACAAAGCTACTCGCGGTCCCACACAGCAAGTTAGACCCCACTTACGAAAATGTAAAGTCTTATGAAGACCTACCAAAGGCTCTCCTTGATAGGATAAAGCATTTCTTTGAACACTATAAGGAGCTTGAACCGGGCAAGTGGGTAAAGGTGGAAGGCTTTAAGGGGGTGGACTTTGCCTATGAGGAGATAAGGAAGGGTATTGAAAACTACAAGAAGTGATGGATGAGATACTCCAGAAGGCTAAAAGGGTCTTTGACATAGAGATTCAAGCCTTACAAAGGCTCAGAGATAACTTAGACCAAAGTTTCGTAAAGGCGATAGAGCTTATTCTAAACTGTCAGGGAAAGGTAATAACTACGGGGGTAGGCAAATCTGGTCATATAGCCCGTAAGGTTGCGTCTACCCTCTCAAGCACTGGCACGCCAGCCCACTTTTTGCATCCTGCGGAGGCTCTTCACGGAGACCTTGGAGTAATAGACTCTGGAGATGTGGTGCTTGCCTTTTCCAACAGCGGTGAGTCTCCAGAGGTAAACTCCCTCGTTCCCTACATAAAACTTCTTGGTGTGCCCCTTATATCCATAACCAACAATCCAAACTCCACTCTGGCAAAGCATTCGGAAGTGCATATATTCCTTTCTGTGGAAAAAGAGGCATGCCCTCTACAGCTTGCACCCACAAGTTCCTCCACCGCCTCTCTGGTTCTTGGAGATGCGTTGGCTATGGTTCTTTTGGAGCTCAAGGGTTTTACTCACAAAGACTTTGCCTTGAGGCATCCTGCTGGCTCTCTTGGAAGAAGGCTAAGACAGGTGGCAGACCTTTGCCACAGAGGAGAAGAAGTTCCCATAGTAAAAGAAGACACGCCTATGAAGGAGGCGATAATTGAAATGACCAGCAAGGGCTTTGGTGCTACCGCGGTGGTAGACCAGGAGGGAAAGCTCACAGGCATAATAACCGACGGAGACCTAAGGCGTTTTGTAAACAGGGGTGGAAACTTTGACACGAGCATAGCCAGGGATGTAATGACGAGGAATCCAAAGACAGCTCGCATGGAAGAGCTTGCGGTGGAAGCACTAAAAAGGATGGAGGACTATAAAATAACGGTCCTTATTGTGGTTGACAAGGAAAACAAGCCTGTTGGCATCATACACATGCACGATA
>Ga0209394_1000613_pt1 | contig 26784 bp, 20 predicted proteins | sample JNZ201metaG_FD_184122 | JGI IMG/M metagenome (GOLD analysis project Ga0209394, IMG submission 184122) | Hot spring microbial communities from Jinze hot spring, China to study Microbial Dark Matter (Phase II) - JNZ 20120812A (SPAdes) (version 3) ... | reverse complement strand
CTTCTAGGACTGTTTACTACAGGATGGGGTGCCACGGCATGGGGTTTTTTGAGAATGTGGAGCGTTGCACTATCTGCAGTATTGTGTCTAGCGATATATAGGGAGGGTGTAGCTATACATATTAAACACTTCTTAAAACCGTCTAAGAAAGCCCTTGTAGGTTACCTTACGGCACCGCTCATAGTCTATGGAGCTCTAGCAATCTATATACTGATTGCCCTACCTCTAAAGCTCTTCGACTTCGGTGTATATGTGAAGGTTATTGCCGAAGCTCTTCGCACAACACTACCATCGCTCTCCGAGGATCAGCTTACAAATCTAGCTACTACAGCTGCATATAGCCAGATTCTAGCAGGATATGTAGCGGCTGTAACAATAAATGCATTTTTTGCCCTCGGTGAAGAGATTGGCTGGAGGGGATATCTATACCGTATTCTAGGTGCAAGGCCAACTCTATACAATATCATTGTAGTGGGTATTCTCTGGGGATTGTGGCACTCACCTGCAATACTGCTCCTAGGATACAACTATTCAGTTAACAGATCCATGGGTGTACTTCTATTCACATTATACACCATCTTTCTATCCTATCCACATCTATTGGTAACCACGGCTACCGATAGTATACTTCCCGCTACCACCCTCCACGGTGCTGTAAATGCACTATGGGGTTTAACAATAGTTGCTTCGAATCTACCAATAGAGTTGAAGGAGACTCTACTTGGATTGGGAGTTCTAGGAATAGCTGCATGGTCTATCATGTGCATACTGCTATACATAGCGTACAGGTACAGACGTAAATGAAGATGCCATTCATCGTCAACACCACAGATATTTAGAGACAGCGGTATCTACCCTCTACATAGTAAAACGGTTAGACCTCCAGCTGTAGAGATTTTATTATCCAAATAGCTACATGGTATAGCGATGGTGTTTAGAGTGGACTCTAGAACTTTGAGACGGGCTAGGCTATGGCTTCCAGAGGGAGACCGCGTTAGGTGTGATGTATGTGAGAGGAGGTGTGTGATTCAATCAGGCAGTAGAGGGATATGTGGAAACTACGTGAATATAGACAATGTGCTCTACCACTTTGGCTATGGAAGAATAAGTGCCGTTGAGAGTAGACCTATTGAGATAAAGCCCCTCTTCCACTACTGGCCGAACAGTACAGCATTAACCTTCTCGACATGGGGTTGCAACTTCTACTGTCCATGGTGTCAAAATCACCACCTGAGCTTTAGAATGCCTAGGGAGGAGGATCCTACCACACCACCTGATGAGCTGCTAAGGAAAGCTATTCTAAATGGTGATGAGGGGTTTAGTGCAAGCTTCAATGAACCAACTGTAAACTTCGACTATCTAGTCGATCTAGCTGAGCTTGCTGTAAAGGAAGGTCTATACTTTATGATTGTAACCAATGGCTACCTCACTAAAAATGCTCTAGACCTACTCCTACAGCTCAATGTCGATGGATGGAGTATAGATATAAAGGGGTGTCCAAAGATGAGGAGAGCACTTGTCAATATAGATCACAGTATTGTATATAGAAATGCAAGATACATAGCCGATAGAAATGGTCATGTTGAAATGGTTTACCTTGTTGTACCAAATACAAACGATTTCGATGAATGTATAGAATGGATAATAGATAGCCACATATCCTACCTAGGCCACAGCACCCCACTACACATAAACAGATACTACCCTGCACATAAATGGCATGAACCACCAACACCCATAGAGAGGTTGAGGTGGGTAGCTGAAAGAGCTAGGGGTGAGGGTATTGAGTATATCTATATAGGTAATGTGGGTGATCCACAGCTTGAATCAACAAAATGCCCAAGATGTGGTAAAATTCTGATCTATAGATACAGCTATAGAGTTTGGGAATTCAATCTAGATAGAGATGGCAATAGATACAGATGCCCAAGATGCAGCTACAGCATACCAATAAAAGGAAGATACATACCGTGGAAAAGCAATACATTGATCTAAAACTCTACCACCATTATTCTCTCTGTTCTTTGTGGCCAGATCTATAGCGGGCAGTAGCTGAGGCTATGGTAGTATGGACAGTGTCCACAGTTCGGCTCACCGCCTAGACAATCAGCAGTATTTTCTCTAGTTTTTCCACAGTATTCAACAAGGCTACAGGCTAAACAAGATGGAATCCTTTTAAAGTATAGCCTATAGAATATCCTCGCATACCTATTCCTCCATATATCGATAAGCCTGTCTTTCCCAATATAGCCTAGCACAACTTTTTTTATGTACCTATTGATTCCCAGTATATTTGGGGTCCAGCTATATGCATAGTGAATACATGGGGTCACCGCACCATCGCATCTAATAAATAGGGCTCTTTTTGATGCAAAGGGACATGATGCTGTATACTGTGTTTGAGGAGCTGTAATTCTTAGGCTAAACTCCTTGAATTCTTCTAAAGCTTTTTTAAGCTGTGTAGATAGGTCTTCTATACATTTAGTTGAGCTCAGGCATCCAACATCTTGATCGCTATAAGGTATCGCACTGGTAAATACAACCTCGTTTACACCTAGCTCTACAGCTAGTTTGAGGAAGTACTCTACGTCAACAATATTTAGAGATGTTACCGTAAACAATGTTTTTATAACAGGTTTTATCTGTCCCCGCACTTGCTTAATACTTACCAATTTAGAGATGCTCTGTATAATGCTACTGAACATTGTTGGCTGGCGAACTATGTTATAGACTCTAGGTGTTGCAGCATCTAGAGATATGTAAATCTCATCAACATACTTGACCAGAGCATCGATAAGCTCATCAATTCTAGAACCATTTGTATTTATGGCAACCTCTAATCCTAGATCTCTACACATCTTAATCATATACTGTATCTCTGGATGGATAAGTGGTTCACCCCAGCCTGAGAAGACAATCCTACCCACATTGTTTTCAATAGCTTCACTCAGTATGTTCTTAAAGAACTTCAAATCCATACTACATGGCTTAAGGTCTAGAGCAGCCTTTCTAAAACAGTGTATACAATTCATATTGCATAGTGTAGTAATCTCGACTACAAGTTCTCTGGGATGCGATTTCGGGCTCATCATTACGATCCAGTCAGGTGTTGAGAACTCACGCATTGCATTATAGCCTCGACACTCTCCTGCTGCTCGGATCTAGATGTGTAAAGAGGAGGGGGTAGCTGCGAAAAATATATAGATTTAGTGTGGTTTGTCTCCTATATTATAGGTAGGCTATTGTGGTAGTAGTCCTTCTTTCTCTAGTTTGTCACTCAACCACCTAAGATCCAGCTCCTCTAGTTTTGATCTTGTTGGTCTTCCTTTAACCCAACCTCTGATAGTGTAGTACTCGGGTAGCATTTCGCCAATCCTAGCTACATAGCCCTTCGCAGGCCCCTCAGGCATAGGTTCCTCCAGCAACCTCTTTGGCAACGTATCGTATGTCTCTCCATCGCCGAAGGCTAGGACGTTGAATACCCGTTCAGCGTTGTATATTCTTTCGCCTACCTTCTTAAGCTCATCTACAGGCATATCCCACCCTGTTACAGTAGAGAGCTGTTCTGACAGCACATCGGTCCAGTATGCAAAGGTCACAAACTTACACACTATTAGGCTATCTACTACCGCAAACACATCTTGGAACTCCTTAACCCATGCAGCCTTACCCCTAGTCTCAAATCTATTTAGCAACTGGGGTACACCTACAACCTCTGGAGCAATCATGTAAGCCCTCAGGTGACAGCCACCCCTGTTACTTGTAGCATAGGCTAGTCCGTGTCCCTGAACTCCACGTGGATCATAGGCTGGGAGCTCCTGATCTCTAACAACCATAGCGATCTCCGGCAGACCGTACTTTCGAGCAAGTCTAGCAGCACCTTCAGCAAGGTCGTCACCTATACCAGAGCGGTAGGCAGTTCTCCACACAAGTTCTACCAGCGTTTCACCATTGCCCCACTCAACTCTTAGCCCTCTCAATCTTTCTGGTGGCACCCTGCCCTTCTCAACAAGCTCCATTAGAGTTGCTATGGTGGCCCCCATTGATATAGGGTCTATGCCGAGTTCATTACATAGAAAGTTTGCCTTGGCAACAGCAGCTAGATCGCCTGTACCTGTATCCGCTCCAAGAGCCCAGACAGTCTCGTATTCCGGCCCCCCACCTTCACCTGTAAATGGTGGCTTTGTAATTCTCGTATATCTTGCACACTTCATCTCACAGCCCCAGCAAGCTTCTTCTTCAGCCATCTTCCAATCCATAATCTCATCCGCTATTCTCTCACCGCTGATCTTAACAGCCTCTGGAAATACCCCTGTTCTAAAGTTTCTTGTAGGAAAGATACCGTGTGCATTTATCACATTAACCAAGACGGCCGTGCCGTACTTTGGAAGAGACTGTGATGTAACAGGAGACTTCTTTATAATATCGAGAGACTTTGCTGCTACCTCTTCAAGTCTCTCCTCGTCAGCTACCTCCGGTCTCATATGCCCTCTAACAGCTATAGCCTTAAGCTTCTTAGATCCCCATACAGCTCCATGGCCACCTCTACCTGCAGCTCTATTCTTATCATTTAGTATAGCTGCAATTTTAACAAGGTTTTCACCGGCAGGGCCTATACACGCTACCTTGACCTCCCTAGCCTCATCAGGTCCAAGTACTGGTGAAAGCTCCTCTTTTATAGCATCTGTAGTACTATGGACATCTTTACCCCAGAGGTGTTTTGCATCCCTAAGCTCAGCCTTTCCATCATATATCCAGAGGTATACAGGCTTCTCAGAGGCACCCTCAATAACAATTATATCAAAGCCTGCGAACTTTAGCTCTGGTCCAAACTTACCACCGCTATGGGAATCGTGGATCGTCCCAGTTAGTGGAGACTTTGTTACCGAACACCATCTACCAGATGAGGGAACCCCTGTAACACCTGTGAGAGGTCCTGTTGCCACAATAGCTTTATTGCTAGGGCTTAGAGGGTTGATTCTAGGATCCACCTCCTTAAGCATATAGTATACTCCTAGACCTCTACCACCAATCCATCTCCTTAAAACGTCCTCTGGTGGTAGATCCTCTACAAGTATCTTGCCATGGGTTAGGTCAACTCTTAGAACACGACCCATATACCCTCCTATAGGCATAGGGAGCACCCACTTGTAACAGAACGTGCCTCATGGAATATATAAAGCTTTTCCTCTGCTACCTAACGGTAGCTAGTAGATATAGAGGGTACTACTACGATTTGTCATCCTCCGCCTGCAGGTGGGAAGATATCTATTGTAGTATCTCCAGAAATCTCTGTATCAAAATTATTTAACAGCATAATGTTTATACCGTTAACAAGAATCATATAGCTGCGAGGGCTATTCATAACGGCATTTCTCAGATCCTCAAAGAACTCTATAACATCTCTAACCCTAACTCTCTCTTTATCTACCACAAGCTCTCTTCTAGACCAGCCAAGCTTTCTAGCCAAATCCATATAAAGATTGATGTATATATGCACAAGCCCACCTACATATCTCCTATAGATCACAGAATTTTAAACTATGGGTGACATACTGTATATCCTCTCTAACAAGGTAGCACCACTACTGGTCATATTAGAAGATAATAGCTACACCTAATTATTCGCTAAACATATCCACTGCTCCAACATCTACAACGATGCACTTATTTGGATCCTTATCTTATAGAGCTCTAAGCCTTGTTTCACAATGTATGGGGAGAAGCGATACTAGATGGGTTGATCGCATTGCTTAGAAGTCTTTTCTTCTAACTAATAATCTAGTACGGTACTACATGATGTATGATTCGATGGTTAAAACATAGAAAACATCAGGTGAAAAATAGTACTGCTATGCATAATGTTTTTGCTAGTTCCATAGATTTATCTAAATGCGGATATAGATGTGGCCGGTAGAGGATTATATTTACTAGAGAGGGTGTGTATGTAATGAACGTAGACCATACGGTTTGATATATGTGTACTCCAAAGATTTCCAACGTATATACGTGTATTAGGGATGTGTTGAAGAGATGAGCTATTTGTTGTCTAGGGTTCCCAGGAGAAATCCTTATCCAAGGGATAGATTGGCCTTCTCACCCTTTCGTATCTAAGTTTCTCTACAACTAGATTTGTGCATCCAGGTGATAGAGCTATTAGAGCTAGCTTGGCTATTCTCCTAAAATCTGGTGTTAGGTATCCAAGCTTTACCACAACAATTTTCCTTTCAGTTGGATCTACTCCAAACTCTCTAAAGATGTCTAGGGAGGTCCAGCCACGCCTTCGGCTCGCCAGCAATATGTCTATCCCATCCACTCTGAGTACCGCACCTCCATCTATTAGATTCACAACCCTTCCTATAACCTCAACAGGATATCCGTTAACTCTATCGATCTTACCACCTATGGAGGTCTTTACAGAGCCTCCTAAACCAGTTTCTCTACATAGCTGGACAGCCTCTGGATCGTATATTCCAGCTACAACTGCATCTCTAACCTTTAAGTCGAGTAACCGTTCTATAGCTATGGGAACGTCGCCTGGGGCTCCTGCTGTAACATTATCTCCGGAATCCGAAATGAACACAGGTCTCTTTGTCGAATTTTTAGCGATTCTCACTACTTCATCGATTTCACCAGCCTCAACCTCGAGTCTAAACTCTCTCCTCTTATCCCAGTAAGATTTTGCAAGTTTACAAGCTGCTTCATAAGCTTCACCCTCGTTTTTTCCATCTGAGACCACTATGGCGCTGGCACCCGCGTGGGGTGTATCAGCCCAAGCCATACCAACCAGCATAGAGGAATCTACCACACCCAGTTTTCGATCAATTTCTTCAAGGCTTTGGTATATGCTGGCAGCTGGTTCAATTGATGTAACAACGTATTCCCCTGGTAATAGAACTGGAGGTTTGACTATAGTAGAGATTGGTTTGATACCGGTTTTTATAGAGTTTAGGAGAAGCTTAGCAGCCTTCAATCTAGTTTCAACAACATCTACATGTGGAGCAGTTCTGTAAGCTGTTAATATATCTGCATATTCAACGAGCTGCGGATTTAGATTGCCATGAAGATCTAGAGCAACAGATACTACAGTCCTCCAGCCCACGATCTCCCTAATCTGTTTAAGTAGATGTGTCTCGCCATCACCAATCCCCTCAACCTCCATAGCACCGTGGAGGAATAGACATACACCATCAACTCTACCAGCACTCTCAAGAGCTTTGAGCAGTTCGCCCTCCAGCTGTAGAAAAGCATTTCTAGAAACGATACCAGATGGAAGAGCCCAGGCATAGATTGTTGGAGTAACCTCAACACCTTCATCTATAAGGAATCTAGCAACTTCATCCTCAAGAAGCCCATCACTTCTAACAACATCGAAATCCTCTATAGTTGTATGTAGGGGGCTAAACGTATTAGACTCGTGGCCTATACCACCTAAAGCGATACGCATCGAATACCGCCTCAATTTAAATATATCAATGGACAGTATTTTTACCTTTTGCACGTTATCGGTAGCCCTGCTTAGGTCTATCTATATCTTCTTCACCAATCCTCATAGAAGCTGCCCAGAACAGTCTTCCCATTTCTAACAAGAAACAGGGTGGGTAGCTATGAAGCAGATGATCTGGAGAAGAGGTTAACTGGGCAGTCCCTGCTAAGGATAGCTCCTCAATCCTCTGTATATCAATATGGCTGAATTGTTTATCGTTGGTAAAGACCTACTAGAATCCCATAGCCTACTACATGGTTTCTACAGATCTCTAGGACTTGGGTTGGTGTTGCCCCAGGTTCTATGTCCAGCTCTATATCTAGTGCTAGTACTAGGAATATGTAGCGATGTCTACTACCCGGGGGTGGACATGGTCCTCCATAGCCTATGTAGCCGAAATCGTTTAAACCTTGAATACCTATGCTGATCTCCCTTCTATTTTTAGCTCCTACTCCTTCATCTACGGTTGTGATTGACGGTGGTATGCTGTATACTATCCAGTGATAGAATATACCTCTAGGGGCATCAGGATCGTAAACAATTATAGCAAGACTCTTCACATCCTTTGGTATATCTGAAATCGATAGAGGTGGTGAAACATCTAGATCGTCACATGTATACCTCTTGGGAATGGAACTAAGGTTATTGAAAGCGCTACTGGAAACCGTTAGAATCCTCTTAGACTCTTTAGCTACATCCGGTAGCGGAACCTCTTCCCCAGCACCGGGTCTGTACAAGAGATGTACAACTACACCTAGGATTACTAACAAGACTATAGCGAGGACGGCTGAAACAACAAGGGTTCTCCTAGGCATAGAAATCGCCTACAGATACCAATAGCTGTACCGAGGATAATAACAATTAATAGTTCTCCCAAATCTGGAGAAAGAGTTCCAGATCCATCGGCGGCTCAATGCGAGGGACAGCACATACCTGGCTGGAGTTTCTAACAGATTTGAGCAGACCTGTGGATAAGGTGATGCTAAGCTTATAATAGGGTTATCTAAATAGCTTCTACCTCCCTAGCCCTTCTGATACGACTCTGCCATCAAGATTCACCTTCTGTATCGATTCGGTAGCCACATCACCTGCTACTTCTATGGATTTGCAATTCCCTACATACGCAATCTATTTAGAATAGTGTACACCTACACTACTGACGGATTAGATGTGTAGATGAGCGATGATAGTTTGTTACTCTCTGTCTCCCACTAAATATAGGCTTATTTATTTTACCTACATCTATACTCTTTCAGGTGTATCTATGGAAATCTCTGAGAAAATCCTGAATAGAATTTCGGCTACTGTGGATGGCTATAGGGATGAGATGGCCAGAACTCTCATGGAGCTTATTAGCATACCCGCTATAAGCCCTGACTACGGCTATGAGGGTGAGTATGATAAGGCTGAAAGGCTTGTAGATGTTGTAAGGGATTGGGGCTTCGATAGAATTGATATATATAACGCTAGCGATTCTAGGGCTAAAAATGGTGTAAGACCCAATATTGTTGCCTACTACTATGGTGAGAACCGAGATGCGCCAAAGATATGGATTCTATCCCATCTAGATGTTGTCCCACCTGGTGACCTAAGCCAGTGGACTGTAACAAAGCCCTTCGACCCAGTGTTTAGAGATGGTAAGATCTTTGGAAGGGGCGCTGAAGACAATGGTCAGGCCATCGTATCCTCAATCTATGCTGTAAGGACTCTCATCAACCTGGGTATAAGGTCGAGGAGAACAGTGGTGCTAGCATTTGTAAGCGATGAGGAGACTGGTAGTAGGTATGGTATTAGGTGGCTTATGGAGAAGCATCCACAGCTCTTCAAATCCGGTGACCAGGCTCTAGTACCAGACTATGGGGTTTCTGATGGAAGCTGTATAGAGGTTGCTGAAAAGAGCATTCTATGGTTTAGAGCTAGAGTAAGGGGTAGGCAAACCCATGGAAGCACGCCCCACAAGGGGTTGAATGCCCATAGGGTTGCCGTAGATCTTATACAGAGACTCGATAGAGTGCTCCACGAAAGGTATTCAGCTAGAGATGAGCTATTCGATCCACCTGAAAGCACATTTGAACCAACGATATCGATGAACAGTACGAGAGCTCCAAACATAATACCCGGTGACCATGAATTTACATTCGACTGTAGAATACTGCCAATCTATAGAGTAGACGATGTACTCTCCGATATATACAGAATTGCCGGAGATGTTAGGGAGGCATATAGAAGAAATGGCTATCCAGAGATAGAGATAGAGATTATGCAGAGGGAGGATGCACCAAAGCCAACGGATCCAAACTCTGAAATAGTTCAGCTACTAAAAAAGGCTATAAAGATTCTCAGAGGAATAGATGCAAAGACCATCGGCATTGGTGGAGGAACTGTAGCAGCGGCTTTTAGAGCCATAGGAATGCCGGCAGCTGTATGGTCCACCATAGACGATACTGCACATGAACCAAATGAATACGCAAAGCTCGACAACATAGTTGCCGATGCAAAGGTTATAGCAACTCTACTATCTATGCTTTAGCATATAGCCAGCAGCTAACAGTATGACCTTTTTCCACCCCTACTGTAGGAGGTTCTTCTCTTCTACATTTATCCATAGCATAGGGACACCTGGGATTGAGTCTACAACCAGGTGGAGTACTAATAGAGCTAGGGGGTTCCCCAGGCAGTACAATTCTTCTACTCAATTTACTCTGTGTAGGATCCGGTTCTGGAACCGATGAGATAAGTGCTTGTGTATAGGGATGTAGCGGGTTTTCGAAGAGGCTTTCTGTATAGCCTTCCTCAACAAGTTTACCGAGATACATAACCCCAACACGATCGCTTACATACCTTACCACCGAGAGGTCGTGGGATATGAGGAGGTAGGAGAGCCTGTACTCGTTGTAGAGATCTTCAAGGAGATTCAGTATCTGAGCCTGTAGAGATACATCCAGTGCTGAGGTTGGTTCATCGAGTAGTACAAGCTTTGGCCTCAGAGCTATTGCACGTGCTATAGCTACCCTCTGAGCCTGACCTCCGCTCAAACTACTTGGGAATCTCCTAGCAAGCTCACCACTTAGCCCAACCCTCTCCAGAAGCTCTAGTGCTATTCTATATGCTTCAGCTCTATCCACATCCATGTGCTCCAGTATGGGCTCAGCAACTATATCAACTATACGCATCCTTGGATTAAGCGATAGATACGGATTTTGAAACACCGCCTGGACCTTCCTCCTATACTCCAAAAGCTCCCTACTCCTAATACGGGTCACATCCCTACCCTCAAACACAATCTTACCACCGGTAGGTTCGTACAGCTTAAGTATACACCTTGCAACAGTCGACTTACCCGAGCCACTCTCACCGACAAGTGAATAAACCTCGTTTAAACCAATTGTAAACGACACACCATCGACAGCCTTCACATAGCCTACTACTCTACCTAGAATACCCCTCTTTATAGGGAAATGCATCTTGAGATCCACTACATCTAGAAGCACCATCATGATCACCTCTCATTTTTTATACAAATGGCATAACACTCTATGTCTATAGCCAGCCTCGTACACAGGTGGTGGGGAACTTCTACATATATCCATAGCGTAGTCGCATCTGGGTGCAAATGGGCATCCAGGTAGATGTGTTCTGAGATCGGGTAGTGAACCGGGTATGGATTTTAGTCTCAGAACCTTTCTACTTGCTCTTGGAATGCATTCAATTAGCTTTCTCGTATATGGATGGATAGGATTTGCAAGTATATCTTCGGTAGACCCCTCTTCGAATAGCGTACCTGCATACATCACCACAACTCTATCACATACCTCCGCCGCAACACCGAGGTTGTGGGTTATAAATATCATTGATAGCGAGAACTCCTTTCTAAGTCTCTTGAGAAGATCTAGAATCTGAGCCTGTATAGTTACATCGAGCATTGTTGTAGGTTCATCGGCTATGAGTAGCTTTGGATTAGCAGATAAAGCTACAGCTATCGCTGCTCTCTGAAGCATACCACCGCTTAATTCATGTGGATAGGAATTCATTATCCGTTCAGGATCGGGAAGCTCAACAAGTTTTAGCATCCTTATTCCGTGCTCGTATACCTTCTTCCTATCTCTTATACCAAGGTGTGTAGATATAACATCTGATAGTACATCACCTACTGTGAAGAGGGGATTGAATATAGCTACGGGATCCTGGAATACTATGGAAATCTCCTTACCTCTTATCCTCTTCGACATCTCCTCCTCGCTAAGCCTAAGTATATCTATACCACAGTATACAATCTCCCCCTTTGCAACAACAGCATTTGGCGGTAGAGCTCTTACGATGGCGAGTCCTACGGTTGATTTTCCAGAACCGCTTTCACCGACTATACAGAGCGACTCCCCTTTACACAGCTTTAGTGAAGCACCTCTAACAGCTCTAATCACACCCTCTGGTGTATAGTAGTCTATATGTAGATCACTAACACTTAGAATAGTCTCCTCAGCCACTATATCCCCCTCATAACCATTGTGCTCCTCAGCCTCGGGTCCATAATCTCCTGGAAGGTATCTGCAAGAAGGTTAAAGCCTACAACTGTGATAACAATTGCGATCCCTGGAAATAGGCTGATCCACCAAGCGGTGTTTATGAGAGCCCATCCCTGGCTTATGAGAAGACCCCATTCGGGTATCGGCGGAGGGACGCCTATACCTAGAAAGCTGAGACCTGCAGCTTCAAGAATTGCCGACCCCATATCGAGTGCTGCCTGGATTACAACAGGGGTTAGCGAATTTGGAAGTATGTGTCGAAACATTATCTTTGTTGTACTAAGCCCTATAATTCTCGCTGCATCAACAAATAGTAGATTCTTTACAGAATTCACCTGGATGTAGATCAACCTTGCATACCACGGCCACCAGGAGAGAGCTAGGGATATAATTACATTGATGAGACCTCTGCCAAGGGTTGCTGCAAAGGCTATTGCAAGTAGAAGTGGTGGAAAGGCTAGGAACATATCGGTTATCCTCATGAGGATCATACCTACACTACCACCCATGTAGCCTGCCACCAACCCTACTACAATTCCTATCGCCAATGCTATACTGACAACCCCTATAGCTATGATTAGGGAGAATCTTGCACCGAGTACAACTCTGCTAAACAGATCTCTACCCATCTCATCAGTACCAAATATATGTTTTGGTGAAGGTGGTACAAGCCTAGTCTCTAGATTGTAGGAATAGCCCCAGGCATCGGCTGGGTAGGGTACTATGTAAGGGGAAATCAATCCGACTATAACGAATGTAGCAACTATTACTATACCTGCTATCGATAGGGGATTTGATCTAATGAGTTTGAATGTAGATGAAATCTCCTCTAGATTCACTAGAGCTTCACCCTAGGATCTATAGTTGCATGCACCAGATCTACAGCAGTGTTTATTATAGAGTAGAGGATTGCAACAAAGATTACACAGCCGATTACAGCTGGATAGTCATAGCTGAGAAGAGACATAGCTATATAATATCCTATACCGGGCCAGACAAATATTATCTCAACCATAAAGGCGCCTACAATAGTATAGCCAAAGGAGAGTCCGAGGGATGCTATTACCGGGGCTAGAACATTTCTCAAAACATATCTATAGAGCACCCTAGTGCGTGGAATACCCCATGCAATAGAGCTCCTTACGTGTAGCTCGTTGAGAACCTCTAGGGTTAGAGCTCTTGTCATTCTAATGCTTAGACACATTGGATATAAGGATAGAACTGTTGCTGGAAGGAGAATCCTCCTAACCACATCTATAAAGATGGGTATGTTTCCCTGGATCAGGCTATCGATAAGATAGAAACCTGTAACTGGTCTAAAACCTGTAGAGAGTACAAGATATTCATCAACCCTTTTTGCAGCTGGTAGTAACCCCAGCCAACTACAGAATACCAGCTGGAGAAGTAGTGCTAGCCAGAATACAGGTGTAGAAGCCCCAACAACACTGAACACCCTCACAGCACCATCTACACCAGTCCCCCTTCTAATAGCTGCAGACATACCTATGGGCACACCAGCAGCTATAGCTATGACAAAGGCTACCACCACAAGCTCTATTGTAGCCGGAAGAGCACCTAGAATAGATGGTAGAACAGGCATCTTCGTTCTCCATGAAACACCCCAGTTACCCATAAACAGATCAGTGAGGTAATACCATAGCTGGATGTAGATAGGCTTATCGAGATGAAGCTCCCTCCTAGCACGCTCTATCTGCTCAATTGTTGCATGGGGACCTGTCCACAGAAGCTCAGGCCTGGATGGAATTACCCTGGTGATGATAAAGGTTATTACTATAACACCTAGTACTACAAATACAAGCGATACAGTTCTCTTAATGATGTACTCTCTACTAATCGGCATTGCTCAGCTCCTTGCATAAGCAATGTTTTGTATGCTAATGCAAGCAGAGCTTAAATAAGTGTTGCGTATATTGATGGTGCGTATACCGATACATTCCATGTACGATCCCAGGCACATCTTCACCATTCAAATGACGAATTCCACTATTCATATGAATACCATGCATTAAAAAATACGAGAATTCTATTGTATTAACCTTCTATGCTAGTGACTTGAGCGAATACAGCTGTTGGATAGGCTGGATTTATTGCTTTATCGAGATTTCCTACTCTCTTAGAACCAACCTCTACATATATCATATCCCATAGTGGTACCGCTGGCACATCTTCATAGAGTATCTTCTGTGCCTTGTAGTACAGCTCTAGAGCCTTTGCCTCATCATAGCCCTCTAAGGTGGATGCCTCCATTATCAAAGTCTCGAACTCTGGATTCTCGTAGTAACATAGGTTAAATGCCTTGCTATCGCTGTGGAACATATTGTATAGGAAGTCGAATGGTGTTATATATGTTGGCCACCAGTAGAATAGGAATAGATCTTGTACAGCCTCTGGATCTTCCCAGCCCCTCTGTGCCAGTGCCCACTGCTCCTCCCAGCTCATAGGTCTTATCTCAACATTTATGCCGATCTTGGCTAGGTTAACTGCTATTAATTCAGCTGTCCTCCTCTCATATATATCACCAGCTGTATGTACAAGAAGAAGTGTCCTATCTATACCATTTGGATATCCAGCATCTACTAGAAGCTTCTTAGCCAGCTCCAGATCATAGGTATAGGTTAGATTGTCGAAGTGTCCCCACATCCCATATGGTATGGGACCGCTTGCAACCCTAGCTAATCCGGATCTAGCTATCTTAACTATATCTTCATAGGGAATTGCATGTGCTATAGCCCTTCTCACAAGTACATTATCTAGAGGAGGCTTCTTTGTATTTATTAGCATTAGAAGGTTTTGAAAGCTTGGTTTAATAACAACCTGGAGCTTTGGATCGCTCTTCAGCTTCTCTAGATCTTCGAGGGGAACGTACTGGGCTACATCTATATCTCCAGCTAGTAGTAGCCTCTCCTGGGTAACAGCATCCTTAATAATCTTGAGGATGTATATATCGGGTGCTTTATCGGACTTCAACGGATAGTCTGGAAGCTTCCATCCCCACCAATCGGGCCATTTCTCAAGTATAACCTCGGTCTCAGGTTCCCATTTAACCAGTCTATATGGACCAGAGCCAGCATCTTTTCCACTGTTAAACCATTCAGCGACCTTTGGATCCGTTAGATTCTTTGCACCAGCGAGCTCAACAACCTTTGGGCTGAATATGTATGCTCCGTATCCCGAGGCAGAAATCTTGTCAAGTGGAGCTGGGTACTTAAGCCTGAATACAATTGTATAGTCGTCTACAACCTCTATCTCTTTAACGGGATCCCATATAAATGCGGCACCCTTGCCCAGGGAGATGGTTCTCTCTATAGACAGCTTAACAGCATTTGCTGTAACAGGTGTGCCATCGTGGAACTTAGCACCCTTTCTAATATAGAATATCCATGTCATACCGTTATCTCTAGATTCGTATCTTTCAGCTAGTGCAGGTATGAACTCATCCTTTAGTGGATCGTACCATAGTAGAGTCTCGTACACTAGGGGAAGCCATCTGATGGAGTTGGAGAACTCTGTACTTGGGTCGGCTGTTGTCATCTCCGATATGCTTGCAAATATAACCATAGATTTCTTTGTCTGGGGCTGTCTTCCTACGATATAGTAGCTTGCAACAGCTGCTACAACCACTATAGCAATAACTATGAATATTACTGCTATCCTCGATATACCGTATCTAAGGATTTTCATATTCCCATTCCACCTAGGTAGCTATAAAATTCTTAGTTTAAAAATGTTTATCAATATTTACACTATGTTTAGCTATAGAATTCGTTTTAACTCCTATAGATAGTATTTATGGATAAGGTTTACTTATACAGATCAGTTTATATTGTTGCCCTAGCTACTATACTGTGGTGTTGGAAGTGTTTACTATAAAATCGTTGGAGGAAGTAGAGGATCTGGTCCTTGGAGCAACAGTACTAGGTACAGGTGGTGGTGGAAGCCCTATTGAAGGTTTCAACATGCTTAGGGAGCTTATTGAGAAGGGGCTGGAGATCAGAGTTGCTGATATCGATGACCTTCCAGAGGATAGCACCATAGTATCGCCATACTATGTGGGAACCATTGCACCAACGGCTAGAATTAGAAAGCCTATGAGGATCGCCAATGCTATTGGAGAGGCATTCAAGATCATGTCTAGGATTCTTGGTAGGAGGATTTCAGCTGCAGTTGCAACAGAGCTTGGTGGTGGTAATACAGCTGTAGCTATTAGGATAGCAACCGAACTCGGTATACCGATTGTCGATGGTGATCTTCTCGGAAGGGCTGCCCCAGAGCTTCACCAAAATACTGTCCACATATTCGATCTACCCATGCATCCATCGGTGCTGGTTACCCCAACGGGTAATGTTGTGGTTGTTGAAAGGTATTCTGATATAGATGACTATGAGTCCATAGCTAGATATCTATCTATCCTATCAGGTAGATTCGTAGCAGTCGTCGATACTCCTCTCACCATGGAGAATGCGAGAAAGGCTGTTATAAAAAAGACCATCACCCTATGTCTAAAGATAGGCAGAGCTGTTAGGGAGGCTAGGACCTATGGTAGGGATCCCGTTACAGCTATTGTAGATAGCGTCGGTGGGTGGAAGATCTTTGAGGGTACTGTAGTGGAATACAGCTGGAGGGATGAGGGTGGTTTTCTCATTGGTGAGGCACGTGTTAGGGGTTCTGGTAGATGGGAGGGTAGAATGCTTAGAACGTGGATAAAGAATGAGCATCTAATGGCATGGTTAGACGGCGAGCCCATCGTCATGGCTCCAGATCTGATAATCTTCACAAGAGACGATGGCGAACCTATAACAAATACTGTGCTAAGGGTTGGCGATAGAGTCCATGTTATCGCTGCAAAGGCTCCAGATGTATGGAGGACTTCAAAGGGGCTGGAGCTCTTTGGACCTAAACACTTCGGCTTCGACTACAGCTACGTACCTGTTGAAGAGCTTGTTAGTAGGTTTGGTCTATGAGGATTCTGGTTATCAACCCTGTTGGACACTCCAGATGGGATGAACAGGATAGAAGGCTGTACAGGCTATTTGCATCCCCTGGTACAGAGGTTGAGGTGGCATCCCTTCCTAGGGGACCACCAAGCGTTGAAAGTCCGAAGAGCCATGCAGAGGTAATCCCCCTGGTGATCGATAGGGTTTTAGAGCTCCACAGTAGATACGATGCTATTGTAGTCAACTGCTTCCTTGATCCAGCGGTAGATCTTTTGAAGGGGATGCTGAGGAAGCCTGTTGTGGGACCGTGCGAATCCTCTCTAGCTATAGCCTCTCTACTCAGTAGAAGAATAGCTATTGTTAGTGTCGGTGGTGATGCTCTCTGGATGATTGAGGATAGGGTTAACCAGCTTGGCTACCGGAGCTACGTAACCTCTATCAGGGGTATAGAGCTCTCGGTTCTACAACTCGATGAGGAGCCTGAGAAGACGAAGGAGATGGTGATTAAGGTAGCTAGAGAGAGTATAGATGGTGGTGCAGAGGTTATCGTTCTAGGGTGCACAGGTCTTGCAGGTATTGCGGAAGCTGTTGGAAATGCTATAGGTAGACCTGTTATCGATCCTGTTGGAGCTGCGGTGAAAATGGCTGAGACGATGGTTAGACTCAGACTGTATAGTCCAAGGGCTAGAGGTTGATGTATATGCCAGCCCTAAAACTCCTAGTAATAAATCCTGTATCTACAGATGTATGGAATGACTATCTAATGCGGTTTGCCAAATCAGTGCTACCAGGAGATGTGGAGGTTGAGGTGCGAAATCTACCAAAGGCGCCACCTGCAATTGAATGTGAATACGATAGGGATCTAGCGGCACCATATGTTGTTGAAGAGGTTGTGAGAGCTAATAGAGAGGGTTTCCACGGTATTGTAATCAACTGCTTCGATGATCCTGGCTTAGAGGCGTCTAGGGAGGTTTCCGAAATACCTGTACTAGGTATTGGTGAAACCTCTATGGTGGTAGCACTTCTACTAGGGTATAGGATAGCAGTTATATCCACCGGTAGAAACTCCAGGCTTACATACTATAGAAAGGCGGTTGCGCTAGGTATAGAGAAGCGGATTGTATACACCTCCGGTATAGAGGTCTCTGTACTCAATCTCAGGAAGGATTTAGAGAGTGTTAGGAAAATGCTACTTAGTGAAATTAGGAGAGCTGTAGAGGATTACGGTGCTGAGGTTATAGTACTTGGTTGTGGAGGCTTCATAGGGCTTGCCGAAGATCTATCGAAGAGTAGTGGAGTTCCAGTTATCGATCCAACACTTGTAACACTAAAGGTAGCAGAATCAATTGTAAGACTAGGGCTGAAGCACAGCAGAATCTATCTATTCAATAGACTATCTACACCATACATAGCTTAGTCTGCTCTATACACGTTATGCAAATCTATGAAAAATAAATTTTTACTACTGTAGGTGTCTAGCATGGAGGATCCGCATATTCGCATTTGATGGATGGTATCCACTCCATTACTACTGCTTTACGGTTTTCAATTTTAGTGCTAGCTCTGAAAGCTCCGGATGCACATACTCCCCATCTACAATTATCCTCTCGCCATCGCCAACAACAGTAGGATTCATGCATACACCATCTGTATGCGATGCCGCTGGCCCCAGCTTTCCTCTAAATGTTGATGACTGTGATCCCAAGCCCCATTCAACAACGCCCCATACCCTTTCATCCTCTAGTATATTTCCACTGAGTTTTGCACCTGGGTTGCATCCATAGGATAGGTGGGCTATTCTAAACATATTTTCATCGTTGAATGATTTGAGCCATCTTTCGAGGTGTCTAGCTTCCCATCCACCATCGATTTTATACACCTTTCCATCTCTTACAAACAGCTTTATGGGAGTCTTTAGAATTCCGAGTTCTTCAGGTGGCCATATAGAGCCGTCGAAAACTATAACACCGTTTATGCTACTCTCTATCGGTGCCCAATCCACTTGACCAAAGAGCATATACTCTCCAGGTCCCTGGACCTCACCCTCAACGAGGACAGGTCTTGTGGGATCATTTTCAAACTCTACATCTGTGCCAGCAGGGGTTGTTACCCTCATATATCTACTTCTACTCGTTACCTCAGCGAGCTTTCTCTGAAATATGTATATTGTACTGAGATCTACCCTACCAATGGTTCTAACCATCATATCGGCATACATTCCGACTAGACAGATGTACCTGAGCTTTCCATACTCCATCGCCTTCCAGTACGGTGTTGAATACAGCAACCAGTTTCTGTTATATTCAATCCATACATCGGCAGAGGTAAGCACGGCTGTGAGGGTTCTTACCGGAAGATAGGGATCGGCAGCCTTACCAACCCCTACAGGGGTTTGGTGTAGAAAGACTACCGGTTTTGCACCAACTATAGATACTGCTCTAGCTGTAGCTTCAACAACACTCCAATCGCTAGCTGTATCTGCAGTTATAGCAACCTCCTCTCCCGGCGATACCTTCAGCACATCCCTAACAAGCTTTACAGCTGAGTACATAAGTTCGAAATCCATGTATACAACCATATACTTCCACCGGCATCTCTAAACCTAGGATAGCTAAAAGCTCCACCCCTATATAGGCTTATCCAACCCAGCTTCGCTGTGGTCTCTGGACGATTCTTCTACTAATTTAAATGGAATAGGTTATACCGTACACCTTTCTTACTCTAGCAATAACGAAATATAGTCTCCAAGCTGTAATAGAATACAGATAGGGAACGGATACTGATGAAAGGAAATCCGGGCTGAGCCGTGATGTACCTAGACCAGTCTGATATCCATTCCATATACTGCCTACCTCCAGATCTGAAAGAGATGAGATCTTCTCAGTATGTATGATAATACTGTTTGTAGCATGGGTATGCTATTTAGCGAATTGTCTACTTGTCGATAAACTATATATTTTCGGTTCTACTATTCTATATATACTTAGGAGTGGATGGGTGGTGTTTAGATGAAACAAGTTTTTGTTCTAGCCTTTGATCTTGGTGCAAGTAGTGGTAGGGCATTGATTGGCAGGGTTGATGTGGATAGCAGGAGGTTAGATATTGAGGAAATACATAGGTTTCCAAATGGCCCTGTTAGAATCGGTCGACATCTCCACTGGGATGTTCCTAAACTCTGGGTTGAGGTTAAGGAAGGGATTAGACTTGCCTATAGGAGGTATGGAGATCAGCTAGTTACCATAGGTGTTGATACCTGGGGTGTGGATTTTGCACTACTGGATAGCAATGGTGAACTCGTTGGTCTACCATACTGCTATAGAGATCAGAGACGTAAGGAGGCATACGAAGAGCTTCTGAAGATCATCCCTCCAGAGAGGATCTATATGAGAACCGGTATACAGTTCATGCCCATCAACCCACTGTACCAGCTCTATGCAATGGTAAAGGACAGATCGTCGCTACTCCAAGCTGCAAGAACATTCTTGATGATGCCGGATCTATTCAACTACTGGCTTACAAATACAGTTGCCTGTGAGTATACCGATGCTTCTACAACACAGTTTCTAGATCCATATACAAAGAAATGGGCTTTCGATCTTCTTGAAGAAATAGGCTTTCCAACAAATATATTTCCAGATATAGTAGAACCGGGGACCAAACTAGGGCCGATATCACATGATCTAGCAGAAGAGCTAAGCGTCTCCAAAACCATAGATGTAGTTGCACCTGCTACACACGATACTGGTTCAGCTGTAGCAGCTGCTCCCATAGATGAAGACTCTGCATACATCAGCTGCGGTACGTGGAGTCTCATAGGTGTTGAACTTCCAGGTCCTCTGATAAATAGAAAGGCTATGGAGTATAACTTCACGAATGAGGGTGGTGCATTCAATACAATTAGATTCTTAAAGAATGTACAGGGTATGTGGTTTATAGAACAAATAAGAGCTTCATTGGGTAAGAGAGGTACTAGCTATTCATACCAAGAACTTACAGAGATGGGTGCAAAAGCTCCAGGGTTTAAGAGCTTTATAGATCCCGACGATCCTAGGTTTCTAGCACCTCTAGATATGATTGATGAAATTATGAAGTACCTAGAGGAAACAGGCCAAGAGAAACCCAATGGAATAGGTGGACTCATTAGGATAGTCCTCGAAAGTCTCGCTATGAAGTATAGATATGTTATAGAGAGAATCGAGAATCTCACAGGTAAGAAAGTTAGGAAGATAAATATCGTTGGTGGCGGATCTAGGAACTGGCTCCATAATCAGCTTGTAGCAGATTTCAACAATAGAACTGTTATAGCAGGTCCTGAAGAGGCAACCTCGATAGGCAACATGCTTATACAGCTAGCAGGACTAGGCTACGTAAAATCGCTTAAAGATGTGAGGGAATACGTTAGAAACTCCTTCCATCTTAGAGTATTCGAACCAAACTACACAAAACAACACGAAGATGCCTATACCGCATTCCTAGAACTATTAGAGAGAACCTCAAAATCAAAATAGCGAACCTGCGGTTCCCACCTCCTGCTCTATACATGGAACAGGTTACTTTGTCTGTCCATCCTAGATGGAAGCCGTAGAGCGGTTATGTAGGGTCTGTAGATAGACTTCGGTGAAAATGTTTCCGAGCTAGTCCTAGGTCAAAACCTTTTCTATACTACTCCTTTCTACAGCTAACCTTATCTCCCGTGCTATTCTTCTACCGGTGCTCATAGGCTCGCTCCAGTAGAGGAAGGAGTAGGGGCTACCATAGATGTAGAGGTTGGTACCAGCGACTATTCTGCCGGAGAACTCAAAGACTTTGATATTCATATCTCTATCAATAATGCTTTCAAGACAGAATGGCCCTACTATACCAGATTTAATGTACTTCTTGGCTGTTTCTACGAATTTTATGCCATACTCAAGTATTTTCGGTAGCAGGCTTTCCCTAAGCACGAGAGGGATATTTCCCACAACGGTGAAGGTAGGATCTAGGTCTAGCTCTACTACATATTTTGGCGGTAGCCTCCCTACACCATCTATATCTGATTCATATCTTATGTCCGCGCTTAGTATCTCAACTCTATCTAATATTATACTGTAGAAGTAGTGGTAGTAGGCTGTAGCACCTATTAAGTATTCCTGTATCACGACCTGGTCGAGGCTTTCTATAACACTGCTCTTCAAATACTTGTTGAGCTTCTCAATGATCTCCTCCCTCGATGTGGCTAAGAAGTAGCCCCTACCCCCCTTTGCACCAGGAAGCTTAACTATTACAAGCCTATCTATTTCATCATTTAGTGTGTATATCTTTGGTATAGGTATACCAGAGTTTTTGAGGAGCTCCATCTTCTTATGCTGATCAGCTTCGATGGAAAACATGTAGCGTGATCCAAATATCGGTATAGGGATGGTCTCAGCACAACTCAGTCCAACATACTCTACATAGCTTCCGTGGGGAACTATAATGCTGTACCACTCTCTAAGCTTTGAAACAACATCTTCTCTACAGAGATCTCGCCAACTATCAACAACTATAAAGTTGTCTATAAGATGGGAAAACTGTCTGTAAAACCATACCCTATCCCTCAACGTAATAACAGCTGTTCTAAACCCCTCTAGCTTTGCACCATGGACTATCTGCAACGATGAATGGCTTGCCAATGTCGCTACAGATAGCCTATCCACATCATATTTAGCTACAATAGACCCTATATCCAAATCCTGCACCAGATCATCCCTCAGCACAAAGTCAGCACATTTTTCACATAGTTTGCAGTTCTTTCAATAAGCTCTCTATAGCATCCAAGGTAGCTGTTGTAGTCGAGTATTTTCTCAAGCTCTTCACGTGTAAACAGCTTGGAGATCCTCTCATCCCTTAGAAGCCTATCCAAGAAGCTCTCCCCTTCGTTCATAGTTGTGGATAGCTCCTGAAGTACTCTATGGGCTTCATGTCTATGCATACCTTTTTCAACCAGTTTAACCATAACAGCTTCGGACATGGCTGCTCCTCTTAGCAGCATGAGGTTTTTCTTCATAGCATTCTCATCTATGCTGAGGATTGTTAGAAGCCTCTCCATATCCATAAGCATTTGATCTATTACGAGAAAAGTGTGGGGTAGTAGAATTCTTTCACTGCTACTGTTTGTAAGATCTCTCTCATGCATTAACGGTATGTTTTCGAGAGCTACTGATACAAAGCCTCTTAGGACTTTCGCTAAACCCGATATCCTCTCAGCTATAACCGGGTTCCTCTTATGAGGCATGGTGCTACTGCCAATCCTTTTAACAGCCTCGTACACCTCTCCTATCTCAGGTCTGGAAAGCTCCCTAACCTCTAGGGCAAATCTATCCAATTGACTTGCTAGAATGGCTAGGTTAGCGACAAGTTCTGCAAATCCATCCCTAGGAGCAACCTGGGTACTTATTGTGTGAGGATCAAGCCCTAGGTACTCCATAGCATACCTCTCTACAACCAGCCCCTTATCGCCCCATGCAGCCATAGTTCCAACAGCTCCACCCATCTTCCCTCTAACAACTCTCTTCCTACATTCACACAGCCTTTCATAGCTTCGGGAGAACTCGTAGGCATAGTTAGCTAATTTAAAGCCAAATGTTATGGGTAGTGCGTGTTGTCCATGTGTACGGCCGACCATTACCACATCGGCATATTTTATAGACATATCCACAATTTTTTCAATTATATGCTTTAGCCTAGCTAAGACTATGGAAAGGGCATCCCCTATCACTAGAGCCCATGCTGTATCGACAATATCGTAGCTTGTTGCTCCTAGATGCACGTACCTACCGCATTCACCACACCTCTCTCCAAGGATGTAGGCTAGGGATGCTATATCGTGGCCCAACTCCCTTTCCTTCACATATACATCTTCAGCCGATACCTCTTCGCTACATCTACTGATGGTATCGATGCATCTCTCTGGTGCTATGCCTGCCTTCGCTAAACTAACGATTAGAGCCTTCTCTACCTCAAGAAATCGTTTGACTATGTTATCAGATTTGAAGAGGTTTCTCATCTCCTCAGATCCATACCTCCACTCAAGTACACACATACTGCTACCCATAGTCCGCCGCCTCCTAGGTCACTATCTCCTCAAGGCATTCCATATGTAGGCAATCCCTAATCTCTATAGCTATCCTCCTACCCATGCTAATCGGTTCACCGAAGTATAGCTTGCTGTACTGGCTCCCTATACCCATGTGGATATTTGTTCCTCCACCAATCCTAAGAGCTACATCGAATACCACTACATCCATATCTGGTGTAACCATCAGCTGTAGGGTGAAGGGTCCTATAACACCCGGGGGTTCCATTCTTATAGATGCTTCCACAAACCTATCACCTATATCAAACAGCTTCTCAAGCATGCTCTCCCTAATGGTAGCCATTTCATGTCCTATCTCTATCATCTCTACATCTATGTACTCCTTAAGCTCGATCTGAACATCTGCCGGAAGTCTTAGAAATCCATCGAGATTCGTTTGTATTCTCCTATCGATACCTATTATCTCAACGTCCTTTCTAGCTACAGTTCTAAAGTAGTTTACGTTAAAGTGGGAACCCACCACCAGCTCCTCTATAGATGCTCTATGAAAATCCTTCTCATCTACAATTCCATCCGATGCAAGTTTCCTAAACTTCTTCCAAAAATCATCTCTATCGATAGCTATGAAGAATCCTCTCTCAACCCTCTTCCTAGCATGGGGCATTTTAACCATAACAGGCCTATCTATTGCATCAGGCGATTCGAATATCCTGGGCCTTCTAATCCCTGCTTCATCGAGTATGCTATAGTATGTTTTTTCTCCAACTCTCTCCTCGTATTTCAGGAGATATCTATTGCCGAAAATTGGTACAGGAAATCTATTCTCAATATTTTCGTAGCCAACATATACAGAGAAACTTCTATTGGGAACAAATACAGCATTTCTAGACCTTAGAATAGATACAACATCATCTCTAACTACATCTGCAAATCTATCGAGGATAACCGGGTAATCGACGACCCTTCTAAACCTAAGGTAGGGCTTCTCCCTACCTTTCTGACATACAGCTATCGTTTTAAAGTTCTCATCCTTAGCTCCATCGAATACATCCAGTGCTGAATGGCTTGCAATTGTAGCTATATGAACCGATTCTACATCCAGTCGATAGTTCTTCACAAGATCTCTAGGACTGTACCTCAAATCCAAAATTTCTGCACCACAGATAGAGAAATCCTAGAATCAAAGATATAAACTATTTATATACATTGCCATGCTATAGCCTATCCTGGAAGAGAATACCTATCTACATAATCTATGTAGATTGAAAAGCTCTGCCGGCTACCACTTTGACTACAGGTGGGAATCTTAGTTGAAGCTTAGATGCAACCCTCTGAGTACACTGTTTTTGGTAACCATAATTGGATGGTGTGGAGAAAAGCTGTAGCCTAAAAATCGGTGTTTAAGGGATTTTATAGCATAAATCGATATATAATAGAGAGGCTTAGATGTAGCACCTATGTATAGGCAACGAAGATAGGTATTCACAGTACCAGGGTTTTTAAAGTTCTGAAAAAGAGTTGTTGGTATCGACACTAACAGATCTCTGTACATCTGTTGAATGTATGGAGGCATGGCTTGGTGTAGGGGTGGCTGTTATGGATATTGGATATAGAGAAGCTCCTAGCAATATTGAGATGCTGGTGAATCTATTTAGAAGCAATCTGCCTCTCGTTAGAACACTGGTTTCAAAGATTAGATCACTGACTCTAGAGGTTGGGAAGAGGTATGGTGGGGATTCCAGATTTAGAATAATGGATTTCTGCGGTACACATGAATGGACTATTACCCACTTTGGAATACGTAGTTTGATGCCGCCTGCGATAGAGCTTGTAGCTGGTCCTGGATGCCCAGTCTGCGTCACACCATCGTATTTTATAGAGGAGGTTGTAAAGCTGGCTTTGGATGGTGTGACTGTGTATACATATGGTGATGTGTATAGGCTTAGAGCTATTAGATCGGTAAAAGGGGCCTACTCCCTTAGCGATGCTAGAGCTCTAGGTGCTAGTGTAAAGATTGTGACCACCATACTTGATGCCATTAGAGATGCTAGAGGTGGTAGAGGTAATGCGGTATTCGTGGGTATAGGATTTGAAACGGTAGCACCAGGGTATGCACAGGCTATAGACAGAGAACTTATACCAGATAATCTAAGGTTTCTAAGCCTTGTCAAGCTCACACCCCCAGCAATGCTGTACTCAATAGGTGTACTGAGGGAGAGATCTGGAGAACCACCGGTAGCCGGTATTATAGCACCTGGCCACGTATCCACAGTAATAGGGGCTAAGGCTTGGGCCCCCGTTTCTGAAAACTATGGAATTCCCGTTGTAGTATCGGGATTCGAGCCGATAGATGTACTCATATCCATAGCTGAGATCATGAGACAGCTAGCTAAAGGAGAGGCTAAAACAGTTATAGAATACACAAGAGCAGTAACGTGGCACGGTGATTTGAAAGCGCAGAAACTGATTGCCAAAATCTTCGAAGCCGTTGATGATGCATGGAGAGGTATAGGATTCATATCTAAGAGCGGTCTAAGGCTTAGAGATAGCTACAGTAGATACGATGCCTTTAGAGAATACGGAATTAGGGAACTAACACCTGAAAACTGGAAATACGACCTCCCACCAGGCTGTAGATGCGGAGAGGTCATCATCGGTAGGGCAAAGCCTACACAATGCCCACTATTTATGAGGAGCTGCACCCCCAGCACACCCATAGGACCCTGCATGGTATCCATCGAAGGAACCTGCTCCATATGGGCAAGG
>Ga0209394_1000611_pt1 | contig 26795 bp, 22 predicted proteins | sample JNZ201metaG_FD_184122 | JGI IMG/M metagenome (GOLD analysis project Ga0209394, IMG submission 184122) | Hot spring microbial communities from Jinze hot spring, China to study Microbial Dark Matter (Phase II) - JNZ 20120812A (SPAdes) (version 3) ... | reverse complement strand
AGCCTCTCTATCAAAGATAGTAACTTCATAACCCCTAAGCCGTAAAAAATAAGCACAACTTAGCCCTGCTGGCCCAGCCCCTATCACAGCTACTTTAACACCATTTGCAGGGGGAACCTCTAATGGAAGCTCCCCATGTTCAAGACAGTAATCTGCCACAAAACGCTTAAGATTATTTATGGCTACAGCCTCATCAACTAAAGATCGCCGACAAACAGGCTCACAAAAGCGTGGACAAACTCTACCCACTGAAGCAGGTAAAGGCAGCCTCTCCTTGATCAGGGCTAAAGAGGCCTTAAAATCACCCTTCGCAATAAAACCAATGTATCCCTGTATATTTAAGCCACCTGGACAAGGAGTATGGCAAGGGGCCTTACAATCACCATAATGATTAGCTACCAGATTTTCTAAAAGTTTCTTACGAATCTCCTTTACCTCTGGGGCCTCAGTCTCTACCACTATCTCACTCTCAACACTATACTCACAACTTCGCACTATGCCCTGCCCCTCAATCTTGACCACACAGAGACCACAAGGATTAGAAGGCCCCTCTTTTCCCTCTAAATAGCAGAGACTGGGAATATAAATACCTTCTTGCCTTAAAAGCTGGAGAAGCTTAACTCCCTTCTCAGCCCTTATCTCCCTTCCATTTACCCTGATCTTGAGCATGAAGTTTTCTTCCCCTTAAAGACTACGCCATAGCGTATATTTATTTAAGAAACTAAAGTTCAAGCCAAGACTCTGAAAAAATAGTTTGCCCCATCAAAACTTTAACTGTTTTATAAATTTCCAACTCCTTTGGTGAGAGCTCCTTAGGATTGGGTTCATCTCCATCCATCATCCTGTGCACTAAGGCAACCCAATCAGGATGTTTTCCCTTAGCAATCTCTACAAGCTCCTTGTCATAGACATCTAAAATTGCGCTATAAATACCATATTTCATAAGCATCATAAGCATAACCCTATTGAGATAGGGTCTAAGTGGGGTAGCTACTCCATTAGATACATTGGAGAGACCAATCGTGCTCTTAGCACCCGGGGCTATATCTTGAAGCATAGAGAGGAACATAAGGGTCTCCTGAATCTGGTCTGCTCCAAGGGTAATAGGGGTAAGAATAGGGTCTACCCAAATCTTTTCATTGGGAATTCCGTATTCATTGAGTTTCATAATGAGATCTACTGCAAGGGCTGCCCTTTCATTAGCATCCCTGGGGAGCCCCTCTAAACCCCAGAGCAGAGCCACCACATCACAACCTTTCTCTGCAGCAAAAGGCCCTAACTTTTCCAGTCGTTCTGGCTGAATAGAAATAGAGTTAATCAGAATTTGAGAGGGCTTTTTAGAGGCATTAATACCTGCCATCATTGCCTCAGGATTGGTTGTATCAAGAGATAGAGGGGTATCTACTACCTCTTCTACTACCCTTACAATCCAACTTGCAAGCTCAGGCCCATCTTTCTTCGCAGGTCCTATATTTAAATCTAAATAATCGGCACCAAGCTCAGTCTCCTCTTTAGCCATCTGCTGAATAGGAAGAGGGTCCCTATTCCTCATGGCCTGTCCAGTTCTCTTTCCCATAATATTTATACTTTCAGCAATACAAACCACCCTCTGAGACATCTTACCCCTCCTTAATTTATTTTAAGAAGCCTTCTTCAGCTCTTGCAACTCCGCATACAATTTCTTCAGAGCCGCTGGCAAACCACTTGCCTCTCTTGGCCCTACAATGATCTCCCAACCAGGCAACTCCTCTTCAAGCTCTCCCTTAATACCAGCAAGATATCCAGGAATCTCAAGCTTTCTATGTTTTATCTTATTTTCAATACCACATCTTTTCACAAATTCAGCAATACTATCTGCTCCAAACTTACCTGCTGCCCAGGCTGTTAAAACAGAAAGACCATCCGTATTCTTAATAAGAAGCCAGGTAGGCACCCTGCTTCCCTCGATCTCTCCATTGACAATAAAATAAGTAAGGGCAAAGTTGCAGGTTATCACCACTGGAGAATATTCATCAGGCCCGTTGACTGGATAGATCCCCTCTTCAACCACCAAGGGCTTCTGAGGATCAGTAAAGATATTCATCCTCTCTACCAAGAGATTAAAAAGGGCCTCTGCTTTGAGATCAGAAAGTAATATAAGACTTGCATACTTGGCTACTAAAAGCCCTGCAAGCACAGTTTCTGATAAATAATCCTCAGCATAATGATAAGGGAAGGTTATTACGGGAAAACCAAAGGGCTTATATCTCTTCTTTATGGCAGCCCTTCTAATAATAACTAAATCCTCAAAAAGCTCCCTTACCCCCTGAGAACCAGGATCAAGCACTAAGTCCTTTAATCCCTTTTGCTGAGCCTTTTCACTTAGCTCAGAAAGCTCATCCAAAGATCTTCCAACAATTGTAAGAGGCACCTTGGCCTCTCGAGCCAAAGAGGTTAAGGCCTCAAAATTCTCAGCATTTGCTCCGTAGATAAGGGGCTTAAATTCTCCACAAAGGGAAACACCCTTCTCTAAAGAGGAAACCTCTCCCTTTAATAGAATAGCCACATGAGGAAGCTCTGCTCTTACCCTTTTTACCAGATCCTCAAATTTCTTAGCATCCCCATGATCTTCAAGAAGAATTACCTCAGGCTGGAGCTTTATGCCCACTCTATCCCACACTAAGGTCTTATATAAGTTGATTCTCCTATCAATTTCTTCACCACTCATAGAGGTGGTAACATAAGTTCCCAACAAGGGTGGATTTTCAAAACGCTTCTCATGCCTAAAGAGGACCGTTTCCCCTCCGATGGAGTAAACATGTTCTCCTCCACCAAGTTTTACTGTCCTTATAGGGGGAGCTGTAGCCTCAGCAATCTCCTCAACCACCTTGGGATCCACATAAGGACAGGCGCTAATTTCTGCCTGGCCTGCCGCAACCTTCATGGCAAAGGCCATACAGGTAGGAAAACCACACTCCTTACAGTTTTTCTTAGGAAGCTTCCCCAAGATTTGAATACCCGTAAGTCCCATCGATCAATCCTCCCCAAATTTTATACTAAAGGAGGAAGATTCAGCACTGGATGGTTGACCTTCTCAATCCAGGCCTTTACCTCTTCCTCCGTAGTAGCCACAGTCTCATCGGCAATCTTATCAATTAGATCTGGCACCCCAAGCTCTTCAGCCCTCTTCTGTAATTTTTCCCTCAGTTCTTCCTTAAGCATCTTAGGCATCCACACCACCCTCAATAATCCCCCCTCGGCAGACAAAAACTTAGGCGAGGTAATGTAGTGTTTGGAAACTCCCATAAAACCAGGAGTCACCTGCCCACCTCCAACCATACCAGCAAGAGTAGAAAACTTCATCCCCGTAGGAGTCATCCCCATATAGTCCCTATTCACGATCATAATACCATTGATAGAAGGCAATAGAGCTGCAATTCCCTCCATACATCCACACACCGTCATGGGATCTATAAGTATGCTATACAGGCTTACCCTCTCCACTGCACCACGTGAAGCCTGCTTCACATATTCATTGACTCCAGAAAACTGGCCAAGTTTTGCATCTATCAGTTCTCCCTTGGGTATGGGCTGATTTGGACCAGTCGGATTGATCTGATAACAGGCCTTGCCATCAAGCCAGTTGTAAGCCCCACAGGCACCAACCCTCTCTGGTGTAATCACGCACACATGATTAGGGGCAAAACTCTGACAGAGAGTGCAGGAGTAAAAGACATCCACGGTCTCATCAGTAAGCCCAGCAAGCCTTGCATCTCTCCGCTCATAAACACTCTTAGCAAGCTCGAGTATCTCCCTTACCTTGTCCTCCACAGTGTAAATAGTAACCTGACATTTATCAACAATAGCCCCATATTCCTGTCTAAGCTTGGCATAGAGAATACGCCCAATATGCTCAAACTTAAAGCCCTTTTCTACCGCCTGCTTACTAAACCTCAACCACATGATATTTCTCTGCCCCACATGCATAATGCCTTGAGCATAATTAATCAGATGGTGAAACTGCCTCTCCAAAATAGCCTCAAAATCCTCTTGCATATTTACCCCTGCAACCTTCACTACCACCGCAAAGGGAAGCACATAGGGAGGCCCCTTGATACCCAGTTTTTCCACATCACTTATCTCAGGCCCAATCACCTCAATCTTTCCATCCTCAACCTCATCTAATGAGCCCGTTAAAAGGAGCTCCACAGCAGGGCTTCTTCCCCCACCACACTCAAGATAGAGGTCATCCTTCCTCACCCTCTCCCCCTCAAAGGCAGGGGCATAGGCAACAGGGATATCAAGCTTTATAGCCGTTACCTTTAAACCTCTTACTTCTATTGCCCTATCTACAATCTCCTCATGAGGCACTTTGGAAACTACATGCTCATAAGTGCAGACCCCATATGGCTTAATCTCAGGAATATCCCAATCAGAGATCACAGGAAAACCCCAGTTTATAGCCCCAGCTCCATTTGCATACCATTCATCAGAAACAGGACCAAAAGTTATGACAAAGGCAAAGGTCCTATCTTTATTATAAAGAAGGTTTCCCAAATAATCCCCAGGCTTAATACCTCCAAAAGACATGGCTACCCTACAAGCAAAACCTATAGCAAAGACTACTGAGGTATAATCAGGCCCAAAGGGAATAAGACGGGTTGGCCACCCAAGCTGAACCCCTGCCTCCTTTAGCAAATAGGGCATATAGACTCCATTAGTCTGATCATGCATAAAGACATAAAGATTTTTCTCCAAAAGCTCCTGAGCAATCCTTTGCGCTGTCTCTTTGTCTGGAGGGGCTCCAAGAATAGCAGCAAATCCAGGAGCTGTGCCATCCACAAATTCCACACCCCTCTTTCTGAAGATCACGTCATCTGCCGCTCCAAGCCAAATGTTGTCAGAAAGCGGCTCCTCTGTTTTAGTGTAAACATGGGGATTTTCCAAATACTTTATAGCTTCAATAATTTCCTCAGCAAAAAAGGTAGCCATCCCCGCATCAAGGGCTGGCCCAAGGTAAGGAAGCCAAGTCTTCTCAGAGGGAATATCAGGAAGAAGCCTCTTGGCCTCCTGAAGCACTTCCTCACAGTCTCCAAGGCGTTTCACAGGATAACCAAGCATGGCATATATAATTGGAAGATAATAGGCAGTATTGGGAAAACCAATCTCAGCCTCCTTCCCAAACTTCTTCACTGCCTCTTCATATTTCTCAAAGGCCCTCTCTACAATCTTATGGGCCCCTCTAATGGCTGCAGTAGCAATTATCTTAGACATACTCTCCCCTCCCTAACTCAAACTTAAACCATTGAAAAGGACTTTACAAAGCTCTATAGCCTTGGGATGTCTCATAATCAACAGATCTCCCCCAGCTAAAGCAAGGGTAACCCCTGTTAAAGCCTCCATGAGAATCCCTCTTGCCTCCGCATCCCCCATGAGCTCATCCGTAGGAAGCCCTGCCTCCTTTGTCTTCCAGACCTCCTTTCCTATGCTACAGATAAAGGGAACCTGAAGCTTAGTATCCTGTGCATATAGGGCAGCAAGCCTAATTCTCTCCATAACTGAATAGGTATACTCAAGACCATAACCAAGGGCACCTATTGAGGGATCCATTAGAATCTTATCTAAAGCTACCCCCATATTTTCAAGGAGAATATTTAACTGCTTAGCCAGGTTTACATCAATGGGGCTTGAAGCTATAACAGGAATGTTGTAGCCCATAGCCACCGCAGCCAAAGTCCTGTGATTAGCCTCAACCACTGGTCCAATACAGGCTCCTCTCTCCCCTACAATGTCTGCCACATCTCTCAAGACCTCCACATCCTTTTCCGCGTTACCAGACCCCCAAACAATAAGAGGAACATCTACAGCCTTCACCACCTTCTCTGCCACCTTTTTGGCATGATCAACTGGTAGATCTAAGAAATTGGGATCAGTCCCCACCAAGTAGAGGCAAAGGGCCTCTGCCCCATATTCCTCTACACACTTTTTTGCCCAGAGCGCTGGATCGTGATAGACATCACTGAAATATTTGGCAAGACTCTCAGGCCAGTCCTCAGGCTTTACATCCAAAATCTCCATAGCTATCTTGACTCCATTTTTCATAGTGCCCTCAAAGAGATGAAAATTAATAGCACTTACCCCACCACATCTAATAGCCTTCTCCCCCTTACCAATAACCACCTCCTTGATCTCCCCTGTTGCCTTTTCCATGTATAGGTCCTGCGCTATCTTTCCAGCCCTCTCACTAAGAGGCCTATAGGCCCCTTTAAAACCTAAAATCTTTATTTCAGACACTCTTTCCTCAGGAGCAGGTTTCTCTACCTCTTCTGGCTTCACTTCTGGCTTCACTTCTTCCTTAACCTCTGGCTTAGCCTCTATCCTCTCTTCAGGCTCAACTCTAACTTCAGGCTTTGCCTCTTCCTTAACCTCAACCTTTTCCACTGCTTCAGGTTTAATTTCAGGCCCTACCTCAGCCTTTACTTCAGGCTTTTCCTCTTTAACCTCAGCCCGAACCTCTTCCTTTACCTCCTCTTTGAGCTCTACCTTAGCCTCAGGTTTTATCTCAACCTTTACTTCTTCCTTAGGGAGAGGCTCTGTAATTTCTTCAGCTGGTTTCTTCACTATTTCCTTGATTACAGGCTTAACTTCCCTTTTCCCTAAAAACTCTTCTTCCAGTTTGGCTATGGCCTCCTCCACAGACTCCATACCAGATTTGATATTCTTAAGACTTGCCTTAAGATCACTCAAAATCTCAATAAAACTGCTTAGGGACATCCTTCCACCTGCCATTTCTACCTCCACAGGGATCTCTTTTTCTATGATCTTTTCCACAATTACTTCCACAGGTTTCTCTACAATCTTTTCTACCACCTTTTCTACTACTACCTCAACTGGCTTCTCTATAACTTTCTCTACAACCTTCTCTACCACAAAAGGTGGCTTAAGCTCAGGTGCCCTCACTCTATCATCAAGGCCTGCCCTTTTTACAATCTCCGGCACAGCCTCTTCCCATTCAATAGCCATTATATGCACACCCCTTACTCCAGGGATTTCCCTTACCTGCTCAATAATATCTACCGCAATTTGAATACCCTCTTCCCTTTTATCCTTTGCTCCCTCAAGCCTTTTTATTATCTCATCAGGCACCTCAAGGCCAGGCACATTGTATTTCATATACTTAGCCATACCCAAAGACTTAGGAGGGGTTATCCCTGCAAGGATATAGACCTGATCTAAAAGCCCAAGTTCTCTACACCTCTCCATAAAGGCCCTAAATCTATCCACATTATAAATAATCTGGGTCTGAATAAATTGAGCCCCTGCCTTAACTTTCTTAGCAAGCCTATAGGGCCTAAAATCATAGGGCTCGGCAAAGGGATTCTCCGCTGCCCCTGTAAAGAAATAGGGCCTTACCCCCTTTATCTCTTCTCCATTGTCAAACCTACCTTCCTTAAGCCTCTTTACTAAATTTAAAAGCTGAATAGAATCTAAATCAAAGACAGGCTTTGCCTGAGGATGATTGCCAAATTTTGGGTGATCCCCCGTTAGACAAAGCAAATTCCTAATCCCTAAGGCACTTGCCCCAAGGAGATCTGCCTGTATCCCAATCCTATTTCTATCCCTACAGGTCATCTGCATAACTGGCTCAAGGCCTTCACTCATGACAAGCACAGCAGAGGCAAGACTTGAGACCCTCACAATGGCCGTCTGACAATCCGTAATATTTACTGCATCAACATATCCCCTAAGAAGCCTTGCCTTTTTCTTAATCACCTCAGGATCGGCATTCTTAGGAGGCCCAATCTCCGCAGTAACAGCAAATTTCCCCTCCTCAAGCACACTCTGAAGATAGCTCTTCTCCACCAACTTGACCCTCCTTACCTTAAACCCTTAAATCTTCTCTAACTCTCACCCTCAGGCCGTCACCACCAGCAGGCCTCCAATCCTTAGCAGCCCAAACCTCAAGCAGCCTCTCAAGCTCCCCTCTTGCCTTAAGCCTCTCCACAATCTCATGCCATATACAGGGCATGTCCTTTCTCACTTCACACCTCCCTCCCTGAGAACCTCCACAGGGCCCGTTAAGCAAATTCTTGGCACATCTTGCAATAGGACAAAGCCCTGCCGTCTTATCAATGATGCAATCACCACAGCCACGACATCTCTCCACCCACTCCCCAAGGGCTAAATTAGCCCCATAAAAGCTTGTGTCCACCCCAGGATAGACCCTTAAATTGGGGAAAAGATCGGCAATCAGATTAACCCCTACTCCACAGGCAAGACTAACCACTGCTTCCACCTCTTTCTCAAACTCTCGCAAAGGCTCTAAATACTCGGGATCACATTGCCTTATAAAAGTCTTTTCAAGGACTTCCACTTCCTCTCCTCTAAGGGCCTTCCCCAGTCTTATGGCCTCAGCAAGGATGGCCACCTCTCTATCGCCACCTGCAGAACAGACAGCCACACAACCCCTACATCCTAAAACTAAGATCTTCTTATAGGCTGAAATATTCTCCAAAATTTCTGGCAAAGGCCTTCTCTCAGCAATAATCATTGAGCCTTCTCCTTAAGTCTTATTTTTAAAAGCCTCCCGTAAAAATTTTTAGCCTTCTCCACGAAGTCTCCACTATCAAGCCTCCCAATATAGAAAAACTCTACCCTCTCAGGCTCAAGCCCGAGCTCCTCTATGATCTTCTTTGCCCCTAAAACACGCCTTTCTGCCCGTTTGCTCCCTTTGACATTGTGACAACTCCCCTTCTCACACCCTGCAACCATCACCCCAAAGGCCCCTTCTCTAAAGGCCCTCAAGATATCAGTTACTTCAATATGGCCCGAACAGGGGTATCTCTTAATCTCAACTCCTCCTAAAAGTTGGGCAAGATCTTCCCTTTCTGCAAGATTAGTATAATTACAACAGAGAAGAGCAATCTTTAAGGAATTTTCCATTAGCTCTTTACCTCCAAATATTCTGGTTTAGGTCTCAACTCAATAGCCCGTGCTGGACACTCCATAACACATATCCCACAGGCCCTACATTGCTCAGGCCTTATCTTAGCCACACCCCTTTCCCCAATATAGGGGGCAGAAAAAGGACAAGTCCTCACACAGGTAAGACAAACGATACACTTCTCAGGATTTACTCGAGCAAAGACCCCCACCTCGAAAAGTTTTTCCTGATCAATAAGCCCTTTCTCTAACATATACTCCCTTAAGGCCCCTATCACATCCCTTGGCTTAACATCCATGGGACAAACTGGTACACAACTCCCACACTGAGAGCAATACCAAAGGACCTCATTAAGAAGCTTATCCCAAAAACCAAGAAGTAATAGATGGACAATCTTTCTGGGATCAAAGATCTTGGTAGTCTTCTTTACAGGACAGATCCCAGAGCAAGCTCCGCATCTAAAACATTGATCAAAGGTAGCCACCTTATTCCCAATAAAATTCTTAACCTCGCTCTCCTGAATTATTGGCACTGTCAAAGCCTTCCTCCTTAGCTCTTAATGAGCTTTGCTAAAAGGGGATTTAATTCCTCTTCTGTTGCCCCTGTCTTAGCCATGAGAAAATCAAGGCTTTTTGGTCCTCCCTGCAAGAGGGTTTTCACTTCAATTTCATAGAGCCTATTTTTTAGCATCGGGAGTAACTTCTCCTCAACCTTTTGCTTTATAGTCTCTATGGCAAAATCCTGCATCTTCTTTAACTCTTTGGCAATCTGGCCAAAGGTTGTGCGCACCTGCATGTTTTCACAAACAGAAACTGCTGCCTGCAGACGAAACTCCAAATCCTCTTCACTTAAACCTTCCCCTATGCCTAAGGGACCAATCTCCTTTATCTGCCTCATGAAGGCCTTAATATCCTCCACAAGCTTTACAGGCTCAGCAGAGGAGACCCACTCAAGCTTAAATCTCTCAGCTCTAAGCCCAATGAGTCTGAGTAAGTGCCAGACCATTTCCCCCATAACCAGGGCCTGAAAATTCCCCTCCATATACTTACACTCTCCAAGCTTACACCCCCCCACCATCACCGCATCCACACCATTCCTAAAGGCCTCCATTACAAAAAGAGGATCTACCCTTCCACTACACATTACCCTTATCACCCGATGATAGGGCGGATAATTCTGGCGAGCCACACCGGCCGCGTCAGCTGCCGCGTAGCATCACCAGTGGCACATAAAACTCAATATCTTAGGTTCAAAATCCATATCTATTTACCTCCTACTTCAGCCTCTCTTTTTTCCTCAAAAACCTCTTCTTCTCTTCTAAGACCTCTAATTTGTTCAAGAATAGCATCCCCAGTAAAGCCTCCAATATCTATAGCAAAAACAGGACAGTGAGAGGCACAAACTCCACAACCCTTACATGCAGCCTTGATGACTTGAGCCTTCCTTCTCTTTTCAAGCTTCACCATCTCAATAGCCCCAAAAGGACAGACCTCAGCACAGATAGCACAGCCAATACATTTCTCTGTAAAGACCTCGGCCACAATTGGAGGAACCTCTACAAACCCCTTGGCCAAAGGAACGGCTGCTTTCCCTGCACTTGCTCTCGCCTGGGCTAAAACCTCAGTAAGGAGTTGGGGACTATGGGCAAGGCCTGCCACAAACACCCCATCTGTTGCCGTCTCAACTGGCCTAAGCTTGACATGGGCCTCCATAATGAACCCTTCCTCTGTCACAGGCAACTTCAAGATGTTTACAATATTTCTATCCTCTGCAGGCACAACCCCCACTGAAAGGACACACAGATCTGCCTTAAGTTCTACCTCCTCATTCAACAGGACATCCCACACCCTAATATGGGGTTTCTTGTTTTTCACTAAAACCTCAGGCCTTCTCCCCTCGGGAAATCTCATAAACTTAACACCCCTCTTTCTTGCCTCAAGATAATACTGCTCATAAAACCCGTAGGCCCTCATGTCCATGTAGAGGATATAAACCTCTGTTTCAGGAGAAATTTCCTTTATCTTCAGGGCATTCTTTAAGGCCTGCACACAACAAAGCTTACTACAATGGGGAAGCTCCTCGCCCCTTGAGCCCGCACACTGGATCATGACCACCCTCTTGGGAAAGCCCCTCACTTTACCCTTAACAAGCCTTTCTTCAAGCTCAAGCTGAGTGATCACCCTCTCCCCATCAAGGGGATACCTCTTTGGTCTATACTCCTTCCCTCCTATAGCTACCACCACCACTCCATGATTGAGGATCTCAGAACTATCACCCACCCTAAGGGTTGTAGTATAATTTCCAATATAACCAGAGATATTCTCTACTGTAGCTTCTGTGTAAGTCTTTATCAAGGGATGCTTCATAACTTTCTCAATCAACTCCTCAAGAAAGTGCTTGGGATCCTCCCCAGTGATGAGATATTTCACTCGGGCAAGATTTCCTCCAAGGGCCTTTTCCTTCTCCACTAAATAGACCTGGAAACCCTGCTCTGCAAGAGACAGGGCCGCAGTCATCCCAGCAACTCCTCCGCCTATAACTAAAGCTGCAGGAGTAACCTTTACCCTCTGCAACTCAAGGGGCTTTAGCCTTCTTGCTTTGGCAACCGCCATTTTAACCAGGTCTTTAGCCTTCTCTGTAGCCTTCTCTGGATTATCAGGATGGACCCAAGAGCACTGATCTCGAATATTGGCCATCTCAATAAGGGCAAGGTTTAGTCCTGCCTCTCTTAAGGTATCCTGGAAAAGTGGCTCATGGGTCCGAGGCGTGCAGGCAGACATAACAATACGATTTAGCCTATATTTCTTAATCTTCTCTTTTAGCTGTTCAAGAGAGTCTTGGGCACAGGCATAAAGGGTAGTCTCTGCCAAAACCACATTAGGCAAGGTCTTAGCAAAGTCTCTAACTGCCTTTACATCTACAACACCTGCAATATTCACCCCACAGTGACAGACAAAGACCCCAATTCTTGGTTCCTCACTCAAAAGCTCAAGGTCCTCTGGTGGATACTCCTTAACAACAGTATCTTTCCACCTTGCCTCTTTGAGAAGCTCAGAGACAAGAGCTGCCCCAGCTGAAGCCTGCATCACACTCTCTGGTATGTCCTTAGGCCCCTGAAAGGCCCCAATGACATAAATTCCTGGCCTTGTAGTCTCTAAAGGGCTAAGATAATTAGTTTTAGCAAACTTAAACTCGTTTAACTCAATCCCAAAGATCCGAGAGATTTTCTCTGCATCTTGTGGTGCAGCTAAACCAATAGAAAGCACCACCATATCAAAGTAATCCCTCTTTACCTCACCACTTTCATCTACATAGTTTAGGGCAAGCTTGCCATCCACTTTGTCTACTTTCCCTGGGCGCGCTCTTACAATCTTAAAACCATATTTTTCTGCCGCATTCCTAAAGGTCTGGTCAAAGCCCTTCCCCTGAGTCCTTATGTCCATAAAAAAGATAGTTATCTCAGCCTCTGGCTCATGTTCCTTAATCACTGAAGCCTGTTTCATAGCATACATACAACAAACACTGGAACAATAGGGCTGATTACAGGTTAGATCCCTTGAGCCCACGCACTGGATATAGGCAATCTTTTTGGGATGCCTGAAATCAGAAGGTCTAATAACCTCTCCCTCTGTAGGCCCAGCAACACAGGTTAGTCTCTCCATCTCAATACTGTGCACTACATCGCTAAACCTTCCATAGCCAAACTTCTCTAAGGCCTCCCTCGGAACCTCTCCAAAACCAGGCGCAAGAATGATTGAACCTACCTCTAAGGTCCTAATCTCTGGCTTCTGGTCAAAATTAATCGCCTTTGGCCCGCAGACATTGGCGCAGAGCTGGCAAGTTTCATGGTTTAGCCTTAAACATACCTCAGGATCAATATAGTATTTCGTTGGCACTGCCTGGGGGAAATCAATACGCGCTGCCCTGGTAAAATTCAAATTAGCATTATAAGTATCTATGGCAAGCCTTGGGCAATACTTCATACAATCCCCACAGGCCGTGCACTTATCAGGATCTATATAACGGGGGTTTACCCGCACTGTTACCTTAAAATCCCCCTTTTCTCCTTCAACCTCCAAGACTTCTGTCAGGGTAAGTATCTCAATATTGGGAGACCGCCCGGCCTCCACCATCTTGGGAGCAAGTATTCAGATACTACAGTCATTGGTAGGGAAGGTCTTATCAAGCTGGGCCATTACCCCACCAATACTTGCCCTCTTCTCCACAAGGTAGACATAAAAGCCAAGCTCTGCAAGATCAAGTGCACTTTGGATACCTGCTATACCTCCCCCAACAACTAACACCTTGCCCTTTGGCTTTTTCATCTAAGATTTACCTCCTTTCATTTTAGGCTCTTTTATCTTCAGGGCTAATCTTCACATGAGAACCAAAACAGCCAAGCCCGTGGAAAACAGGCACATGTCTTGGCCCTTCCAAGGCCCTTCTCATAGCCATGTCAAAAAGCACTCTCGGCTTGGGCTTATCTATGCCAAGGGCCTTTCTGCCATGATTTATGCGATCAATCATTATGTCAGCAAATTCCTTAGCTGTCCTTGCCACCCTCCAGGATCCCCCAAAATATTTCTCTATTTCATAGAAGAGAAAATCAGTAACCGTTTTGCTGCCAAGAGTGGGGAAATCAGGGCCAAAGACAACCTGCACACCTGAAGCCACAAAATACATACCAATGGCTACCGCCTTTTCGCTCATCCACTGAGGGGCACAACCCACAGCTGGTAGCTGATAGATATCCTCCCCAAGACCACCTGTATGGACCATCTCTGTTGCAGCAATGAGAAGCCTGGAATTATCCACACAGGCCCCCATGTGAAGCACGGGCGGACATCCCACAGCTTCAAGCACCTCCCTTAGGCCAGGCCCTGCAAGACTTGCTGCCTCAGGAGAGAGTAACCCAGCTATAGCCATATTGGTTGCCGAGCACCCTGTAGCCAAAACAAGCACATTGTTGGCAATTAACTCTTTGGCAAGCTCTACTTGAACCTGTTCAGAAACCCTATACTGGTCACACCCAACAATAGCTGCCACACCAAGGATCTTTCCATTAATAATATTTTCGTTTAAAGGCTTATAACTTGCCCTAAATCTTCCCCCAAGGATATACATAATGGCCTCATGGCTAAAACCAGCAACAATATCCACACTTTGATCTGGCAAATTCACCTTAGAGGGGTCTCTTAGTGGAAATCTCGCAATAGCTGTCCTTAGAATTTCTTTGGCTACCTCAAGGGCCCTTTTTTCATCAAAGGGAATATGAGTTGCCCCTTCCATCATAGCGATAGGACTGGTGGTAATAACGGCAGTGTGAAAATGGCGAGCAATCTCCACCACATTTTGCATGATACACTGCACATCTACCACTACTGCTTCCATAACCCCTGTAGCAATGGCAACCTCTTGTTGAATAAAGGACCCAGCAATGGGAATCCCCTTTCTCATCAAAACCTCGTTTCCTGTGCAGCAGATACCTGAAAGGTTGATCCCCTTTGCACCAACCCTCTTAGCTTCCTCAATGATCTCTGGATCATAACTTGCCTGGGCCAAGGCATCAGCTAAAAGGGGATCATGCCCATGGACAGCCACATTCACATAATCTGGCCTTAAGACCCCAAGCCCAATATTTACCTTTGCCCTAATTGGTTGAGGATTACCAAGAAGCAGATCTTGAAGCTCCGTTGCCAGCATGCTTCCGCCCCAACCATCGGCAAGAGCACACCTTGCTGCACCCATAAGGATATTACGGTAATCCTGATCCACTCCAATGGTTGTGCGGTGAGTTAACTCCACTACCTCTCTATCTACGCCCCTTGGAACTACTCCATACTTCCTCCACTTCTCAAGAAGGGGCTTTGGTGCCCTATGAGTTAAAGGTATCTCACCCTCTTGTTGAGAAAAAATTTTCAAAGCCTGATCGGCAAGCTGCTTCAAAAGATCTTCTTCTGGAAGATTAGGATCTACCCCAAAGGCCTGCGCAACGACTCTAAGCTTTCTTTTATCCCTAACTTCAAAAGGAACCTCTCCATGGACAGCCTCGTAAAAGAGCTTAGCTACATGCCTACCGTGGTCTGAATGGGCAGCTGTTCCTGCTGCAACCATCCTGGCAAAATTTCTGGCAACTACCGTTGCAGCGGATGCCCCACAAATACCCCTTAACTCCTCCACACCTTCCACCACCTGACAGGGCCCCATATTACAGACCCTGCAGCAGGTTCCACCCTTTCCAAAGGCACAAGGCAGAATTCCCCTTCTTGCTACCCTCTTAGGAGCTGTCAAGATGTCCTCTTTTAGACTGCTATAAATTTCTTTTGCTGTCGGTGTTTGCCCAGCAAGCTCCCCAGTTTTACCAAATCTCGCCCTTTCATCAATCATTTTAATCCCCCCTTCATAAAATCTCCTCTCTGCCTACCATGGGGAAGATCTCCCCATAGAAACAAGAGGCGTTATAATTTAAAGTTAATCTAAAAAACAAACTTTTTTTATATTTTGTGAAATACCTCACTAAACCACCTCACTGGGGAGCCCTGCCCAGGCCTTGGCTGATTCTAAGGTATTTTTCATAAGCATGGTAATAGTCATAGGCCCTACCCCTCCAGGCACAGGGGTAATATAACTTGCCTTTTCTTTAACCGCTTCAAAGTCAACATCTCCACAGAGTTTGGCCTTTCCTTCAGGAGTCGTGCCAATCCTATTTACTCCCACATCAATTACAACTGCCCCCTCTTTAACCATGTCGGCAGTGATAAATTTGGGCACGCCTGCCGCAACGATTAATATTTCAGCCCTTTTGGTGTGTTCTGCCATGTTTTTGGTCCCTGTATGGCAAATAGTCACCGTGGCATTGCCTACAGGCTTCCTCTTCTGCATAAGTAAAATAGCTACAGGCTTTCCCACAATATTACTTCTACCTACTACCACTACCTCTGCCCCATCTACAGGAACTCCCGTTTCGGCAAGAAGCATTAGAATGCCATAAGGGGTGCAAGGAATAAAACAGGGCTCTCCAATAACAAGTTTACCCACATTCACAGGATGAAAACCATCTACATCCTTCCTTGGATCAATGGCATAAAGGACCTTCTTTTCATTAATATGCTTAGGCAAAGGAAGTTGCACAAGGATACCATGGATCTTAGGATCCTCATTGTATTTGGCAATTAACTTTAAGAGCTCTTCCTCAGTCACATTCTCAGGAAGATTCTCCTGAACAGAATAAAAACCAAGTTCATGGGCTGTCCTCTGTTTTGCCGTCACATAGGAGACAGAGGCAGGATTTTCTCCCACTAAAATGGTCACAAGTCCTGGGGTAATCCCTTTCCCCTTGAGTTCCTCAACCTCCCTTTTAATCTGAGCCCTGATTTTTTCAGCAATTGCCTTACCATCTATAATCTTAGCACTCATTTCCTACCTCCTTTAAACCCCTTTTTTTTAAAAAACCCCTCTTAGAAAAGCCCTTTCACTTTTCCTGTCTCAAGATCCACATCAATCCTTCTATAAGCAGGATCTGAAGCTGTTCCGGGCATAAGATTGATATCACCGGCCAATGGCACGATAAAACCAGAACCTCTAAAGATAAGCACATCCCTTACCCTCAAGCTCCAACCCTTGGGCACCCCCTTCTTGGATGGATCATCAGAAAGGGAGAGATGGGTCTTCACCATACAAATGGGCATCTTTCTTAACTCTTCATCAGCCTCTAACATCTTTATCTTCTCTTCTGCTGCGGGCAAATAAATTACCCCATCTGCCCCATAGACTTCTTTAGCAATCTTTTCAATGCGGGTTTTAATAGGCTCTTCAAGTTCGTAGAGGAACCTAAACTGGGGAGTTTCTCTACAGGCATCCATCACGGCATCGGCAAGTTCAAGAGCCCCCTCACCGCCTTTTAACCAATGATCAGAATAAGCAACCCTCACTCCTGCCTCCTCACAGATCCTCCTTACCAGTTTGACCTCCTCTTCTGTGTCTGCATAAAACTTATTAATACAAACCACAGGGATAGCCCCACTCTTTTTCACAATATTCACACAGTGGAGGAGGTTCTCACAGCCCTTCTCTACCCACTCTAAATTTTCCTCAAGATATTCCTTAGGAATGGGCTGACCTGGCTTAGGAATAGGAGCCCCACCATGGCATTTCAAAGCCCTAATGGTTGCCACCACCACAGAGACATTGGGCACAAGACCAGAAAGTCTACATTTTATGTTCCAGAATTTTTCAAAACCAATATCTGCAGCAAAGCCAGACTCTGTTACCACATAGTCACCAAGCTTTAGGGCCACGTAGTCTGCGATTATAGAGTTTTGCCCAATGGCAATGTTAGCAAAAGGACCAGCGTGAACAAGGACTGGCTGTCCCTCAATAGTTTGCATAAGATTAGGATTTAAAGCATCAACAAGCCAAGCAGTCATAGCCCCAGCCACTTCAAGATCCTCAGTGGTTATTGGATTGCCAAACTTATCAAAAGCAACCACTATGCGGCCAATCCTCTCCCTAAGGTCTCTGAGGTCCCTTGCTACAGCTAAAATAGCCATTACCTCAGAGGCAACGGCTATCCAGAACTTAGACTCCATAGGATAGCCATCATTTTTGCCTCCAAGCCCAATCACAATATGCCTTAAGGCCTGGGCACAAAAGTCTATAACCCAACCCATTTCCACCCTTTTGGGATCAATGTTTAGCCTTCTTAGACCCTTCTTAGCTAAGGTCTCATCATCATAATTGGCCTCATGTTGCATCCTTGAGGTCAAGGCAACCATAGCCAGATTATGGGCATTCATAACTGCATTTATATCCCCAGTTAATCCCAAAGAAAACTTATCTAATGGGATAACCTGAGAAAGACCTCCTCCAGCAGCAGACCCCTTTATATTAAAAGTAGGACCACCTGAAGGCTGTCTAATACAGCCAATAACATTCTGTCCCCTCTTCCCAAGCCCCTGCACCAGACCAATAAGAGTTGTAGTTTTCCCCTCCCCAAGAGGTGTGGGAGTAATAGCCGTCACATTGATATATTTGCCATTGGGTCTATCTTTAAGCCTCTCTAAAACCCTTTTATAATCAATCTTAGCCACATAATGCCCATAAGGAAGAAGCTCTTCCTTAGTAAGCCCCATCTCTTCACCAAGCTGATAAACGGTTTTCATCCTCTTTTCAGCCTCATAGGCTATCTCCCAGTCTTTCATAGTGGTTGGATCAAGCTTCATAGTATACCCCCCTTTTTATAGTATCACTCAAAAGGCCTAAAACTATATTCAAAAAACATGCCAAAAAAATCTTCTTCCAATTCACGCATTTAATGTCCTTAACACATTTATTAAAAAAAATATTACAAAAATTTATCTGGGTATTTTCTCCTCATTTGGGGAAAAGTTACTTTCCACTCCCTAAGAGCATCTTTTCAAATTTTGCCACTTCTTTCTCCACAAGGTCTTCTGGAAAATACCTTCTTAATAATCTGCGAACCTTTTCTAAGGTATCTCTACTTAAGTGTGTAATTTTTACTCCAAAACCTGAGGGATCTCTACGAACTACGGTTCCTTCCATTTCAAGCCAAGACTCTTCTGTTTTAAGTCTGATTTTTATGGTCTCTCCCAAAGGTGGTATATAATCACAGATAATAAAAACTCCTGAGAGAGAGGTATCCTTTAAAGTACCCTCATAAAGCTTGTCCTCCCTTTCAAATTCTACCTCTTTATAGAATCTTATCCTTCTAAAGCCCCTTCTATCTACTTTAAAGGTCTGAAAGTGCTCAATAGAAGAGATGAGTTTCTGGGTAAAATTTTCTAATTGAGTGGCATAGATTGTGTTTTTTTGAATATCCTCATTAATGGCCTTATATTCTTCTTTTACTTCAGCAAAGGCTTTAGAGGTGAGTTCAGCCCGTTCTTTATGATGTTGAGCCTGCGACTCTATATTAGCTAAGGCAATAGTTTGCTCTTCCACTGCAGTAGCTACAGTATTGGCATAATCTTTAACTACCTGAAAGACCTTGATCATCTCCTCTACGGTGAAGATAATATCACTGTGAAGCTTCTGAATATCCTGGATCTTCTTGGTTATCTCCATGCCTGCCTGATCTGTCTGTCTGGCAAGTTCTTTTACCTCATTAGCAACGACAGCAAAGCCTTTACCTGCTTCTCCAGCTCTTGCTGCCTCAATAGAGGCATTCAGGGCAAGTAGATTTGTTTGTTCGGCAATATCTCTAATAAACTTCACAATGCTTTCAATCTCCTTTGAGGCCTTCTCCAAAGTAGAGATAAGTTTTTGCGTAGCTAAGGCCTGATCCATGGCCTTATTGGCTGTATCTGAGGTATAAAATACAGTTTTATTTATTTCTTCTACGGCAATCCTTATTTGTCCTAAAAGATGGGTTTGCTCTTCTAAATCTTTGATAATATTTTCCACTTCCATTAGAACCTCTTCAATCCTCATTTCTACAAACATGCTCTTTGCCTGCGAACTTTCTCCGAGGGTTTTAAAGGCCTCTACAATTGGTTTTATCTCCTCACCAAGCTCCTTTATATTCAAAATAATCTCATTGAAAGCACTTCTTACCTCATCTAAGGAGCGAAAGATAGCCCCAAGCTCATCTTTTCTCTCCACTTCAAGATCCACTCTAAGGTTCCCCTGAGATATCTCACGGCTTGCCAACATAACTTTAGCAAGCTCTCTATCTAAACGCTTACCAATAAAACGTGATCCGTAGAGAATAAGACCAACAAAAAGAAAAAGACTTAAAATATAAATTAGTTGAAAAAGTCTCTTTCTATTTTCAACCTTTTCCTTCTCTATTGTTAAAAATTTTTTATACTCTTCAATCATCTTCTCAAGGCCTTCCCAAAGAAACTTTCGGGAATGCACCTGAAATTTATTATAAATTAAGTAAAACTCTTGCTCACTCTTTGCCCCTTTCATCTCCTTTACTAAAGCATTCATTTTCTCAAAGTCATCTTTTATCACGCTCCAAATGGAGGGGCTAACCTCATAGCCATTAAAGGTTCTATACTTCTTAAGTTTTTCAAAGGTTTCATCAACTACAATTGATTCATAGTCTTCATTTAATATTTGAGACAAAAGGTTAACTTTCCAGCGAATGTGATTAGCTCTAATCTCCTGAAGATCAAATATAGCACTATTAATTCTCTCTATCTGGCCTTGAAGGGCCCTCTCCTGATTTTGCTGAAGTAAATAAAGAAGTCCAGAGGTTGAAAAAACCACCAAAAAAAGAACAAGTATTCCCAAGCCAACTTTATAAGAAAGCTTTAAATTTTGCCAAAAGGTGATTAATTTTTGAACAAACATAACTACCTCCTTAAAAGGAAAATAGCTTTAATTTTTCTAATTATAGCTTAAACTAAAATTAATGCCACCACTAAAAAATGTTATTCTATATATAATAGTTCTTATATTGTTTTTCTTCTTCTCTTTAGCTATATACAGTTATCATCCTCAAGATCCTGGGCTTAATATTGTAGGCACTTCTGAAATTAAGAACATCTGTGGAATCCTCGGGGCTTATGTGGCTTCCCTGTTATACTTTTTCTTTGGCTTTATTTCCCTTTTTTTACCTTTCCTTTCCCTTCTCAGTTTACTCCATTTTTTTGGTATCTCCTTTAAAAAAATTCTCCTCTCTCAGATTTCTCTAATGATCGCCTTAAGCCTAACCTTTTCTCTACTTTTCGAGTTAATCAGTGTCAAAAATATTTATCTCTGGGGCAGGTATCCTCTTAACGGGGGTTTTCTGGGGGAACTATCTATTTGGCTCTCTAAAATTACAGGTATTCCTGGATTGCTTCTTTTAATCTTGTTCCTCTATCTACTTCCTTTTTTAGTGATTTTTGACCCTATCAAAATCAAGGAAAGACTTAAGGCGATAAGAAGGTATTTTGCTACAAAAGAGAGTAAATTAGAGCAAGTAAAGGAAGAGCAAGAAACGATCAAAATAAAAGAGGGTCTTTCGGAGGCTCCCTCTAAAGAGCCTTTAGCACTATCTAAAGAGAAACAACCTAATCCTCCCATAACACCATCAGAAAGCACACTCCCCTCATCTACTCTTTCTCTTCCACCCCCATTAGAGCTATTGAGTGACCCTCCTTCTTCTTATAAAACAAAGCCAGAAGAGCTTAAGGAAAGGGCCCTTCTTCTTAAGGCCAAACTTAGAGAATTTGGCATAGAGGGTGAGGTCACAGGTATTAATCCAGGACCAGTTATAACTGTTTTTGAATTTAAACCTGCCCCTGGGGTAAAACTAAGTAGAATATTAAGTTTAGTAGATGATCTTGCTCTCGGGCTTTCAGCTAAAAGTGTCCGTATTGTTGCCCCTATTCCAGGCAAAAATGTAATAGGCATTGAGATTTCTAATCCCCAAAGGGAATGGGTTTATCTGAAGGAAATAATAAACACCGAGGCCTTTCAGAAAAGTCCATCACCTCTAACCTTGGCCTTAGGTAAAGACATTTCTGGAGCTCCTGTGGTAGCTGACCTTTGCAAGATGCCCCATCTCCTTATTGCAGGTAGCACAGGTTCTGGTAAAAGTATCTTTATCCATAGCGCTATTTTGAGTTTTATCTACAAATCAACCCCAGAGGAGATCCGCTTCCTTATGATAGATCCCAAGCGGATTGAGCTTTCCATTTATGATGGCATACCCTATCTCCTTCACCCTGTAGTGCTGGAACCAAAGCTTGCTACAAGTGCCTTGCGATGGGCAGTCCAGGAGATGGAGCGAAGATATAGCCTTTTTGAAGAATTAGCGGTGAGAAATCTGGAATCCTACAACAAGGGCTTTGAGGAAAAACTTCCCTATATCGTGATAATTATTGATGAGCTTGCGGACCTAATGGTAGTTGCCTCAAAAGAGGTAGAGACCCTTTTGACCAGGCTTGCTCAGATGGCAAGAGCCTCTGGCATTCATCTTATTGTGGCTACCCAAAGACCCTCAGTTGATGTTATTACAGGCCTAATCAAAGTAAATTTTCCCGCAAGGATCTCTTTTCAAGTCACCTCTAAAGTTGACTCACGAACCATTCTTGATACCCAAGGAGCAGAAAGACTCCTCGGGGCAGGAGACATGCTCTTTATGCCTCCTGGCACTTCTCATCTACAAAGAATTCATGCACCTTATGTCTCGGAAAAGGAAGTAAAAAAGGTGGTAGAGTATTTAAAAGCCTTTGGAGAGCCTGACTATCTTGCTGACCTTAGCGTGACCCAAGAGGATAGTAATGAAGATCTCACCTCAACAGAATCTTTTGATGATGAGCTTTACAAAGAGGCCTTAAAGATTGCCTATCAATATGGAAAAATTTCTACCTCTATGCTGCAAAGAAAACTACGCATTGGCTATAACCGAGCAGCCAGGCTTGTTGAAAAAATGGAAGAGGAGGGTATAATAGGTCCCAGTGATGGCGTACGTCCTCGTCCTGTTATTGCTCCTCGTAAGTCCCCTTAAAGGCCTTCAAGCCCAAGGGATAGAAGAGGTCTTACAACGGGTGCAAAATTTTTATGCAGGGGTCCAATCTTTGAGAGGAGAATTCCTCCAAGAAACCCTTTTTCCTCATGGCCAAAGGGAGACAAGATCAGGCAAACTCTGGATGAAAAAACCTGGTCTCTTTCGGTGGGAATATTATAGCCCTGAAAAATTTATTATCATCTCTGACAGCAGGAATCTCTATGTCTATTATCCTGAGGAAAACCAGGCTTATGTCTACCCCAGTGGTAAAGCCCTTTCTTCCCAACTTGCCTTGGGATTTATGAGTGGCCGAGGTGATATCCGAAAGGACCTCAGATTAGAAAGCTTTAAAGCCCATGAAAATGATTTCTGGGAATTAAATTTTTTACCTGCCTATCAAGACGCTCAAATTGAAAAAATTGTTCTGAAGATCAATCTCCAAAGTGGAGAAGTGCGAGAAATTGTGCTTCACTATTTTTCTGGCGAACGGGTAAAAATCCTTTTTAAAAATCTGGAATATAATATAAATATAACAAATAAATTGTTTGAATTTCAACCACCTAAAAGAACAAGGGTAAATTAATTAAAGCTGGAGGTAGCCATGAAAGGATTAAGAATTTTAGCCTCTTTAGTTTCCCTTTTTTTCTTGGTCTCTCTTTTAAATGGCTGCATGCCTGATATGAATCAAAGGACAAAAGAGGGCGCAACAGTTGGTGCTGTAGCTGGAGGAGTGCTGGGAGCGTTGTTGGATAAAAACAATAGGTGGAGAGGTGCCGTCTTAGGAGTGGCTTTGGGCGCTGTTATTGGGGGAACAGCAGCTCATATCATGGATAGGGCAAGCAAGGAAGCAGCAACTTATAGAAAACCTGTAACTTATGAAAGTGTAGATGGCAGGCAAAGTGTTCACGCTCAACCTGTGAAATCAGAGGGAAAGTGTGAATGGGTTAAGGTGCAATACTATGAATATGGAAAATTGGTGAAGGAGGAGACCAAAAAGGTCTGCCCTTAAATATTAGCTTAACTTAGCTAAAGCCTCTTTTATTCTTTTACAGGCCCTTTGGAGGTTCTCTTCTGAGGTAGCGTAGGAGAGCCTAACAAACTCATCATCTCCAAAGGCAACCCCTGGCACAACAGCTACTTTAGCTTCTTCTAAGAGGTATTCGCTAAAGGAAAGAGAATCAGATATTTCCTTGCCTTCGGGTGTTTTTTTACCATAATAGGAAGAGACTTTAAGAAAGAGATAAAAGGCCCCTTGAGGCTCAATAAAATCAAGCCAAGGAATTTCTTTTAGCCCTTGCGAGAGGAGTTTTGCACGTCTGGCAAAGGCCTCAAGCATGGGTCTAATTTCCTCATCAGGCATCTTGAGGGCAGCTTCAGCCCCTTTTTGGGCAAAGGAGGTGGCATGGCTTGTGCTTTGCCCCTGCACTTTGGCACAGGCTGAGATTACTTCCTTTGGCCCAAGGGCCCAACCTATCCTCCACCCTGTCATGGCATAGGTCTTGGAGACTCCATTGACCATAAAGACCCTGTTCTTGAGATGAGGGGCCACAGAAAGGATATTCTCTGGTTTAGCCAAATCAAAGCGCAGTTTATCGTAGATATCATCGCTTATAGCCCAAAGATTATACCTTTCCATAAGAATAGCAACCTTTTCCAAAAAGGCCTTAGAGTAAATAAGACCAGTAGGGTTAGATGGGCTATTAAGGATGAGCCCTACAGTGCGAGGGGAGATTGCCCTCTCTAATTCCTCTAAGTCTGGCTCAAAATTTTTCTCATAATTTGCCTTTACTATCTTAGGATAACCTCCTGCACAAACCACCATTTCGGGATAGGAAACCCAATAGGGTGACAAGATGAGGACCTCATCCCCAGGATCTACCAAGGCAAGTAGTAGATTAAAAATAGCCTGTTTGGCCCCTGAGCAAACAATCACCTCCTCAGGGGCATAGTCAAGACCATAGTCAACCTTTATTTTCTCACAAATTGTCTTTCTTAGGCTAAGGATACCAGGAGTAGGTGTATACTTTGTAAGTCCCTCTTTAAGGGCTTGGATACAGGCTTCTTTTATGGCTTGAGGTGTATCAAAATCTGGCTCTCCTGCCGAGAGATTAATAACATCAACCCCTTGTTCTTTAAGGGCCTTAGCTTTGGCATCTACGGCAAGGGTTGCCGAGGGCTTGAGGGCTTTCACTCGAGAGGAAAGTTTGATCATTTTTACCCCCACATTTACTCAAGGATATTAAAATAACTCCTTTCTTATCATGGATAAAATATCCTCTTCTTGGATGATCTTTTTAAGAAGTTCCTTTAAAAGATTACAGTCCGTTATTTTTTTGATCTTTCTTTCAATATCCAAAGGCACATGCCCCACCTTAGCTTCTATAGAGAGAAGAACCATCTCTTGAGCACTCTTTAAAGAACCCTGTTGTAACCCCTGTTGTAACCCCTGTTGTAACCCCTGTTGTAACCCCTCTTCTATAAATTCATCTATAATTGTTTTCATCTTTTCATCCCTCCTTGAGAGAAGTATTTCTCTAATTTCAGAGTTTTTAATCTTTCCTCCTTGCTGTATGTATAGTATACTCATTTTTAAAAACATTTCAATTTCTTCTCTATGCTCTCGTCTGTGGCTGATGAGGAGGTCAGCAAGCTCTTCTAAAAGTTTTTCCAATTTATCCTTTACCTCACCTCGGGCCACTGCTTGCATTATCTCCAAAGCAGTTAACAAAATCCTATTTCTACTCAGAACTTTTTGCAAATAATCATCACTTATATGGGAAAGATCAAAGAGTAGGTATTCAAATTTCAAGAGATAACGTGATATCTCTTCAGGAAGATGGGCAAAACTTTGAGCTGTATTCCTCTCAACCTGCCAGGCCCTCTTACCCTGATAAAAAACAATGGGTATAACTGCAGTAAGATTCCGATTATGCAAAATATCTTCTTCCCATAAAGAAAGTATATATCTAATTATTTGAAGGAGTATTAGCCTATCTGGTGTTGACTTGTGTTCAAAAATGATATAAATCCTTGCCGGCTCTTCTTTTATTTTACAGTGAAGAGCTACATCAAGATATTTTCTATCTTTAAAGATTCCAGAAAGTTTTTCTGTAGGTGCCTGCTCTATGGTGTCAATCTCAAGATATTTAGCTATATCTGGAAAAAAGGCCTCTAAAAAGGCCTTCACATGCCTTGGATTTTTAAAGATAAATTTAAAAAAGCTATCATGTATAGGCTGCATTTCTTTATTCATAATTCTACCTTAAAAGGGGGATACCTATCGAGCACTTCCACTTCCCTATATTCAATATGCTTCAAGATCAGGCCTTGAGGTGGAGCAGGTGGTGGAGCAAGCCTTCTATCTTTGGCCTCAAGGATAGCCTTAAAATCCTCAATGGTAAGCTTTCCCTTTCCAACTTCAACCAGGGCCCCTACAATATTCCTAACCATATACCGCAAAAACCCCTCTCCTGTTATCTCAAATACTAAAAGGTGCTTTGTGGTCTCACTAAAGAAAAGCTTGGCCTCAAAGATTCTTCTTACCGTAGTCTTTATATCAGTGCCACTCTTTCGAAAACTGGCAAAATCCCTTCTCCCCACAATCTCAGGTAGGCATGCCCTCATGGCCTCCACATTCAATTCCTCTTTTACCCACCAAGAATAAAGCCTAAGAAGCGGGTTTCTCACTGGATAATTGTAAATATTATACTGATAGGTCTTCTTCAAGGCATCCCGCTGAGGATGAAACTTAAAATCTACCTCTTCTACCTGCCAGACAGAAATATCCTTCGGTAAAAGTCCATTTAGGGCCCTAAAGATAACCTCCAAGGGTTTATCAGAGGTAGTTAAAAAATGGGCAACCTGATAAAGGGCATGGACCCCTGCATCGGTCCTCCCAGCAGATCTTATCTTCACCTTATGTCCCAAAACTTGAGTCAGCACCTCTTGCAAAAGACCCTGTATAGTAGGCCCCTTGGGCTGAACTTGAAACCCAAGATAATGCGTCCCATCATAGGCAATAAAAAGCCTGATGTTGCGAACCCGAACCTCGCTCATAACCTCAAATACTCCTCTATTTCTTCAGCAAAATCATTAAAGCCTTTTAGATGTTTTTCAATTATTTCATAAATCTTATCATCAATTATTTTTTCGAAGGTATGAATTAATAAATTTCTAAATTTAATCATCTGCTTATATATTCCTGCCCTATCTTTAGATATAATGTTTTCTTCAACTAAAATATCTATACAATTAGCATAACTTGATAGTTCTTCTAAATTTAATCTACTTACCATATGTTTTCAAATATCTATCATTTCTTGAATAGCTAACTCCAAATTTCTCTCTATAAACCTTTTAAGTATTAAATTATTTTTATATTCTTGTAAACTTTTTGGTCGATATGTC
>Ga0209394_1000606_pt1 | contig 26925 bp, 23 predicted proteins | sample JNZ201metaG_FD_184122 | JGI IMG/M metagenome (GOLD analysis project Ga0209394, IMG submission 184122) | Hot spring microbial communities from Jinze hot spring, China to study Microbial Dark Matter (Phase II) - JNZ 20120812A (SPAdes) (version 3) ... | reverse complement strand
CTATACTCCCTATGACAAGCAACATAGCTATAATAAATAAAAGTTCAATTAAGGTGAATCCCCTTACTTTTCTATCCATAAGATATATCTACCTCTAAAAAGTTTACTCGGAGCTGAAGCTTGGTAACCTGAGGGCATACCAGCTGAAGTCTGTGTAAAAAGAACCAATCTTCCACCTGGTGTCATAAAGGGCACAAAGGCTTTACGCAAAGGCGGTGATCCAGGACCTACAAATTCTCTAAGCACAGGCTCTCCCTTTTTACTCCAGCAGGGACATCCCACTTTATAACATATCTCCCAAACATAAGACTCGCCTCCAATCTTACAAGGATCATTATATTGCTTGAAACTCATACCATAAACCATCCCATACATGGCTAATACATCGGAATACATGCTTTCCTTTGAGGCTGAATCAAGGTTGTGATACCATCCATCACCTGTAGATATGAAAGAAAAGCCATAGCGAATTCCCAAATTGGCAGATTCCACTCTATCTGCTGTTAAGTTATAAATACAAGTTACCTGGGTTGCATTTTCCACTATAGTAGCATTATAATTTGAAGGATTGTTACAATAATTAGTTCTATTTCCTAAATCTGTCCAGGTAGTACAATTTGATCCCCCAAAGGCACATTTATCACGAAATCCTACAAAATAATTTCTACTATTATTATCATTTGTTCCAAAATATGTGCCAGTTCCAAAGAAAACCCATATGTTCTTACTCTCATCTAAGAGCAAATCTGGCGCTGAAATTATAGGTGCACCTGGAAAGCCTGGTAAAGCTTCAGCTAAGGTTGTGCTATTTAAATTTATTCTAAATATTTTTCCAGTTCCAGTATTACTATTATATGTGCCGAAATATACTAAATCATCACTATAGTCATTATTATAATCTACAGGGCGCATAGCACCTACTGCTTGGTCAGTTACAGGAAGGTCTATCTCGCGACTAATAGCTCCATCATTCAAATTTATAAAATATACCTTAGGTTGAGAAGGATAGCTTACACTGACCATCCCAGCTCCAGAAATGTATTTTGGCCCACTACCTATAATTACATACCAGGTATCCCCTACCTTGATCACATGGGGTGAAGAGAGGGTAAGCGTTCTATCAGGCAGGGTTATTTCCCAGAGAAGGGTGGGAGAATTAGACTCTGGATTTGCTAACCAGTCTGTAAGGTCAAGCAAATATATAGAGGAGCTATAATTTCCAAGATTTCCTAAATTTATCTCTCTTCCTCCAAATCCCATGGTGCCAAGGAGAAGGGTTCTCCATTGATTGTTTATCTTTGCATCAAAGACATATACTTTCATATCTGTAGTAAATATGTGACACCAATCCTTATGGCCATAAGCCACAAGATAGGGTAAGGCATTCCTTGGTATAAAGGCCCATTCCTCTTTCCCTATAAGATCAATAGTGTTTGCATTAAAGGCATCAACTAATCTTAGGGGTTTATTAGGTGGCTGGAAGGGATCAATGAGCCTTCCCACCCTAAAGGCATGGAGCATGCCATCATTGGCTCCCACGAAGATATAGGTATTTCTGTTACGATAACGGTCACTTCTAATAAATTCCAAATAGGAGCTATCACCATAGCGAAGATGATAATCCCCAAGAGGTCTATAAGACAAAATTGTAGGGGTTGAATAGACTATATCCCCAAGTTTCCAGGTCTTCACTACATTTGGGCCACCACATAGTCTTGATATGTCCAAATCTCTTGGCCTGGAGACGAAGGTTGAATTTCCTCCAGGACAGGAGGTAGAATTAGAGCCTATTAGATAATTGATTATACATTTAGTTGTATCTGAATTTATAACTGTATTAGTAGAAATAAGCGTTTTTGCGCTTGCGTTCCATAGTGAAGCAAGGCTGTTGACCAAAGTGGAATCATTTGGAGTTAAAATAGTTAAAGAACTACCTAAATTAATATATATTCTGCGATTATCACTTGCATTAGCCAAACGACAACCCACATCAAATAATACATTAGCTCTAAAGGGATCATCAAAGGATTCTGCTGAACATGTAGTATCATTAGTGATTTTGAAAAGTTTAGGAGTTGAGCTACCCGAAGGGGTTCCAAAGATAATCCATTTGTCGATGAATTCTCCGAGAATTTCAAGGATTTTATTAAGATTAGTATCTTCTCTCATACGAGCTAAGAAATCAATCCAAAAGGCTCTAAGGGAGCCAATCCAAGATACTTCACCTGCAGAAGTTTGTAAGCTTGGGAAGAAATAGGGTTGCACCATAAGGGCTCCAGATCCAAATCCTTGGGAAAGAGTTGCCACTGTGGCCCCAGAAGAGGCTCGGCGAAGGATGTCGGAGAGAGCTGAAAGCAAAGCCCCCTTTAGAGCTTCTGCATCATCTGCTTCATAAAAGTTATAGGGTAGGCCATCCATGGGACTATTACTTACTGTGTCCCACTCCGCACATCCTTGATTCCAGTTATTGGGTGGATTACACTGGGGAAGAAGATAAGTTACACCTCTACTATTACAATAGGTGGTTGAATTAGTTTGAATATTGGTTCTTATAGTACTCTCAAGGGAAGAGCAAGTTCCACTTCCAGTTGGGTATTGAATACCAGTAAAGGGGAAGGGCCAAGTGTTAGAGTCTAAGTCCTCAAAGCCACCAAAGAGGGCAGTAGTTATCATAGCCTGCCTTCCCTGAAGCTTTGTTGAAGGGTCTAAATCTCCAAAGGCATAGATGGTATAGGTGTAAATATTTTGCTTGCCTGGTAGATCTGGTCTTAGGTCATTAATAAGCATCTGCCTTGCAGGAACAACAGGATCAATATTACCATTCCAGGCCCCATCTGAAATTAAGAGGACAAATCCTTTTCTGCAATATACGGGAGTTGCATTTCCTCCAGAACCATCATAGTATGGATCTACATTTCCATTTTCACGATTAATATAGGCTGAATTTGCTTCATAGTTATGGTCGTTGCTTTGTTTATAAAAGTCATAAGCCTCCCACAAAGCTTCTCCAGTCGGTGTACCATAGTAAGGTAGTTCATTGTTTATAGCACTAATCAGGCTTGCAAGGGTAGTATTTTTGCCAGTTTTTATCTCTCCGTACCTACCATCACTTGCAAAAACCATAAACTCTATGATGAGCTTACACTTCTCATTGACCTGACCATTCAAGTCAGAGGTATCACAGAAAGAATGAATAATTCCTCTTATAGAGTTCGGATCAGAGGGTCTTATCCTGATCTGAGCGTCAGATATAGCATTATTTCCTAATGGGCAAGTGCCGTTATTATTAGATATAGTCATCACCCTATTGTTTGTGGTTGTGGCACTTATAGTGAACCTGCATTTTAGGCTGTTTTCGTATATAGTATATTCTGCACCTTCACTCTCAAGGAAGGTGTTTCCTTGGGACTGAGAAGTTCTTCCTCCAGTTAAGACCATACGAGCAACATCTATTCTCGTTGTAGTCACCCAATTTAAGAGGTTTCCTGAGATACAAGTGCTTGAGCCAATTCTATTTGAACAATCACAATTAGCTTCTTGGAAAAAGCTTGAAGAATATTGATAACACTTATTAGAGTCAAAATAACCTGAGTAAGTCTGATTTGGGTTATAAGAGTATGTGCTACTACCACATTGAGCCACCTTATTGCTATAGCCAGTAAAATTACAAGGCACATAGGCTGGAAACTGCATGGAGCCAGAGAAGTCCATAACAATAAGGACATTGGGTTTTACGCTTGTGCCTATGAAGGGGGGAGTGTAGCAGTAGTCGCTCATGCCGCTTGAAACATAGGGGGTTTCACGAAATATTAGGGAGGAAATAACAAAGATTAATATCAAAAAAAGCCTTTTTGACCAAAGGAAAAGATTTGAATTAGAAAACATCCCTGGGCTCAGCCCCACTTCCTTTTCATTTCTTTTAATATTATAATATTGCTATTTTGTATTAAAAGTAAAGGGGCAAAATTGGCCTAAGGTGTTCCCAAGGTTGCGGGCACTCATAACGGGTATTAACAAATACTAATTGGAAGTAGAGATAACCTCACAGTGGAGAGATTGGTCTTTCAGGGAACAGCGGGCTTGGTAAAGGGTAACATTTTGGAGCTTCCCATAGACCATGCAGTTTGAGACATGGCCAGTTGGCTCGCAGGTAATAGAGCCAGTTATGTCAATTGTTAGGTTGCCTAAGGCAATAGTTGAGTTGCGACAATTCGGGAAGGTTGTAACATTCATAGTCACAGTTTCTTCATCGGCAAGCCTTCCGCTCATGCAGTGAGTTATGGCATCAAGGGCGCAGGCCCTGGCTATGGGCAAGGCATAAGAGGAAACCTTGGCTTTTTGTTGATAGCGAGTATAATAAGGCAAGACAAGGGCGGCAAGAATGGAAAGGATGGCAATAGCAATAACCAGCTCAACAAGAGAAAATCCCAATGTTTTAACCCCCTTAACCAGCTTGGGCAATTTACCAATCCTGAAAGAATTATTGTTTTGATTATTATAACATATTTCAGTTAAGACAAACTAAAGTTTTAAAACTTTAGTCTTTGAATTTTGAAATAGTAACTTTCTTCTCAGGGTGTTCTATGAAGGTCAGCCACCCTCAAAAGTTTATCAAAAAGAGGGGACAAAGCTCCCCCGCAAAATAGAGGAAGGATAGTAACTGAGGGAAATTTAAAAATGGAGAGTGGATCTATAAGTATAAATTGAACCTATTTTATAAAATTTAATAAACCGATAAGTATACTCAAAATTGTAAAACCAACTCCAACAAACCATTGCATATGATTAAAACGCTTCTCCAAGGCCTCAAAGCGTGTGTTCATTTCCTTTTGCAATGCTTCAAAACGAGCATTCATGGCCTCAAAACGTGTGTTCATTTCCTTTTGCAGTGCCTCAAAACGAGCATTCATTGACTCAAAGCGTGTGTTCATTTCTTTTTGCAGGGCCTCAAAGCGTGTGTTCATTTCCTTTTGCAGTGCTTCAAAACGAGCATTCATGGCTTCAAAGCGTGTGTTCATTTCCTTTTGCAGTGCCTCAAAGCGTGTGTTCATTTCCTTCTGCAGTGCCTCAAAACGAGCATTCATTGCCTCAAAGCGGGCATTCATCTCTCTCAATATAGCCTCAAACTGCTTTTCCTGAAGCTCCCGTAAACTCTTAAGCTCCTCTTCCACCCTTAAAATCCTCTCTAATAGAGAAATCTTTGTGAGTTCCTTTTCCCTCTGAATAATAAGCTCTGTTAGTTTAGCGTTCAAAAGCTCATTTATCATTTGAGAAAGCCCCTCTCTAAACTCCTGTGATTCAAACCAATTTGGTTGGGGAACATTAAGCATTTTAAGTTTCCTCCTTTGGCATGCTAAAGGATTTAAACATCTCTCAATTAATAGTATAGAACCTTTTCATGTTTTGACAAGTTGCCTGCCACCTATCATGGTCCTATGCTATAAGCATGAAATGAAAATCTGAAAAATGTTTATAGAACACCCTCCCTTTCTCTTGACTAATTATGGATTCTTAATTATAGTATCTCTCAATGAACTTACAAAAGGAGGTGGGGCAAATGAAATGAAAACATAAAAATATACTTGGGAAGGGTTACTTTTCTTGGCACATTGTAAAAAAATTTGTAAAAAATTAAAAGGAGGTAAAAGCCATGAGAAGAGGTAGAGAGGTAAAATCGCAGGGTTTTACATTGGTTGAGTTGATGATTGTTATTGCCATCATTGCCATTTTGGCAAGTATTGCTATTCCTCAGTATATGAAGTATCAAAGGAAGGCCAAGGTTTCAAGTTATGCCTTGCCAGCAGCCAGAGCCTGTGCCATGGATATTGCTGCATTCTGCGTTGAAAATCCAGGACAACAATTTAATTCAACTTCTGCTCCAAATTGTGCTAATACTAATGTCATCACAGCTGGAGGAAATGTTACTCTTAGCATCATATTCAATGGAACATGTCAAAACGATGGATCAATTTCAAACTCCACCCAAAACCTTGTCAAAGCAACTCTGGAGGGTGTTAATGATTATCAGGCCCGCTGTGAATACAAAGATCAGTCTATTAAGTGCACCGTAGAAGGTCAATAAGAGTCAATATTTATTCTCATAAGGCCAGGTTTGGGTTAATCCTAACCTGGCCATTATTAATTTAATCATCTCCTTTTTACACTTGACAAATCTAAATGTAACTTCCTCCTCTGCACCACTAACTCACCCGCTCCCACTGAAAATTCACAAGATTCCTCTCCCTCTCAGAAAAATCAAGCCCAACTAAATATGCCTCCCCTGCAACTTCCCTATACTTCTCTGCATAACCCTTGCCTTTTAGCACTTCAAGGGCACTCCCTTCTCCCTCCCTCTCAACCACCTTAAACTCAAGAAGATACACCCTCTCCCCGACCCGTATCGCCAAATCAAGCCTTCCCTTGCTCGTCACATCCTCTGCCACTATGTCAAAACCTACACCCTGCAAAAAACTATACACCACACTGGCATAATACCCCTCATACTCACTTAGGTTGTTCCTCCTATACCAATCAAAAGGTATCCCCGCAAAAAGGCTCTTCAATATCTCTCCAAAGCCCTCCACATCTCCTCTTTTAAGACTTTCCCTTGCCCTGAGACTTAGCCTCCCTCCCTCTTCCTCAAGGGGAGTTAGGGCATAAAATAAAACACGGTTTAAAGCTGACCTAACCTCCTTGTTTGGATAACTTAAGACATAATAGGTTCCTTCAATAGAAGAGTGCCACTCTTTCACTGTTAAATACCCAGCCTGAAATAGCAGAGTTGGCACCTCAATCTCATCTACATCAAAACTACTGAGGAGATATTCATCTGAGATAAACTCTTCCATCTTGGGAAGATAAAATCTCCTCTCAAGCATAAGCTTCACTAAAAAGCTCGGCGTCCCTGTCTCAAACCAATAGGGCCTATACTCCCTCTCCGCTAAATAAAGCAACACATCAAAGGGATTATACACTGCCTCCCCACAAAAAGAATACCCATTATACCAACACCTCACACCCTGCAGCTCTTCCTCTGTAAGAAGCCCCCCGAATACTCTTTCAAGCTCCCCATGAGTATACCCACATATGGTTGCATACCTTGGACTTAAAGTTATATCCAGAAGCTGATTTAGCCCAGAAAAAAGCGATACCTTGGAAAACTTGGTAACCCCTGTGATAAAAACAAACTTGAGATAACTATCAAGAGGCTTAAGTACACTGTAGAAGCTCTTCAAAACCTCACGGATCTCTCGAGCTCTTTCCCTCTCCTCAATCCTATCAAGAATAGGCTTGTCATACTCATCTATAAGCACCACCACTTGCTTACCAAATTTTTTATAGAGCCCTCTAATTAATTCATTAAATCTCTTCTCAAGAAGCCTCTCCTTAAAATAAACCTCGTATTCTTCTGCAATGAGCGTAAGCTGTGAGTGCAAAATCTCTTCAAGATGGGAACTATCCTTGACTTGATCTCCCCCAAAATCAATATGAATCACTGGATAGGTCTCGCTCCAATCCCAGTTCTCACAGAGATATAGCCCCTCAAAAAGCTCTCGCCTACCCAAAAAAGCCTGCTTCAGCGTGTCCACAAAAAGAGATTTTCCAAACCTACGAGGCCTACTCAGAAAATAATACTTCCCCTCCTCTACAAGCTTTGCCACATAATGAGTTTTATCCACATAATGGTAATTCCCTCTCCTTATCTCCTCAAAACTTGAAATCCCAATAGGTAGCTTTTTAGGCATAATTTTATATCTCCACAAGGTAGACTCTCAGCTCCCACTACACAATTTCAAGCATCCTTTTTACTGCCTGATAGGCCTTGCTTCTTACCTCCTCAGGGAGCACTACCTCAAATTCAAAGGTCTCAAGGGCTCTGACCACATCTTCAAGCCTAATCTTTTTCATAGAGGGACAAAGCATCTTCTCAGGGGCAGGGTGATAAAATTTTTTCTCTGGGTTCTCTTTGGAAAGGGGGTAAAGAAGGCCAACTTCTGTGCCAATAATAAACTCCTTGTGAGGAAGCTCTTTGGCAAGCCTTAGCATCCCACTTGTAGAGGCTACATAGTCTGCAAGGTCAATCACTTCAGGTCTACACTCGGGATGAGCAATAAAGATAGCTCCAGGATGCTCTTCCTTTGCCTTTAAGACCTCTTCAGGGGTGAGCATGTGGTGAAAGGGACAAAAGCCCTCAAAATAGATAATTTCCTTTTCTGGATAAAATCTCTGAGTATAGCGAGCAAGGTTCATATCAGGAAGCATAAGAATTCTCTTATCAGGGAAAGTGCCAACTACTTTTACGGCATTGGCAGAGGTGCAACATATATCGCTTAAGGCCTTTACCTCTGCAGTAGAGTTAACATAGGTTACCACAGGGACCCCAGGATAAGCCTCCCTGAGTTTTATCACCTCTTCAGGGGAAAGCATGTTTGCCATGTCACAACAGGCCCCAGCAACAGGAATAAGGACCCTCTTTTGTGGGGAGACAATCTTTGCAGTCTCTGCCATGAAAAAGACCCCACAAAAGACAATAACCTCTGCATCAGTCTTACTTGCCTTGAGACTTAGTTCTAAAGAATCTCCCCTCAGATCAGCAATCTCCTGTATCTCAGGAGGCTGGTAATTATGAGCAAGAATTATAGCCCTACGCTTTTCCTTAAGCTCGTTAATTTTTTCACGGAGTCTGATAAATTCCTCTACTCTCTCGTTCAACTCCTTCATATTGAATCTCCTCATAGGCTCCATTTCTATATTTATTTAATTCGCAAATGATGAGAGGTATCATTCTTGCTGTTTTTTCATCAACCCCAAGATTTAGAATAAAAACCCGCTTCTTGCCCTTTAGATTCTCCAAATTTTCACGTGCCCACCAGAGAAGGATTGTTAAACTTCCCCACATTTTCTTTACTATTTCTGCAACAAACTCCTCAAAAACCCTCTCATCAAGCAGGTCTACAGCATAGCAATTTGTATCCTCAATTATGTAGATGGTATCACTCTCTAAGAAAAGACTATCAGCTCTGCTGAGAGAACTTGTTTTCAAAAATTGGTCAAAATCCTTGGCAACACTCTCAAGATCAATTTTTTCTACCATAAATCTCCCGAACTAATTTTAAAAAAGTCTTTGTTAACGAACTGCTATCAATTAGCCTTTCTTGAGTTGCCTCATAAAATCTATACACTACCCCCTCTTTTTCATATTCAGCATACCAAACATCTACTTTTAATTCATATTTCTTAATCAGAAAATTAAGACTCTCTAAAAAATAATCTGAGTGAGTAGCAATGACAATCTTAGTTAATTTTGACAAATAAAATAAAATTTCGGTTAGTTTTGTTATATATTCAGGATGAAGACTATTTTCAGGTTCATCAATTAAGAGAAATTCACCAACTAATTGATATTTAAGAAGTAAATATAACCAGGCAATGGTTTTAAGACCAGAGGCTGTTTTTTCCAAAGAATAGGTCTTATTTTGCTCACTTATGTTTATTTTTTTATTTTGGACGTAAAACTTTACTTGAAAGGACTCTTCTATCTTTTTTAAAATTTCTCTATATTCTTTATTAACCTCCTGTTCACTCAAATCACTCACTATGACAAGATCTTCAATAAAATCAGTAATAGCCTCTGATACAATATTCCAATTAGGATAATATTTTTTTATACTAAAGATACCTCTATAAAAATCACCTAAACCTGGCACATAAATGTATACTGGACTCTTTTCTATATAGAATTGACTGTTTAGATCAGATTTTATTTGAATACCTTTAGTTAAAGAGCCCTGCACAGTGCATTTCCCTATGTGATTTTCAAAGCCTATGAAAAAAGCCTCTTTACCCCAGGTTACAAATTCTTTCAGATCTTTTATTAAAAAGACCTTCTTTGCCTTAACTGGAAAGACACGCTTAAAGTCCTCCCTATCTTTCATACACTTCCAAAAGCTCCAGTAAATAGAATACAGCAGTTTCAATATATGAGTTTTACCACAGCGATTAGGGGCTAATAATACTATCAAATTGTTTTTACTCTCCAAAGTGGCTTCCCTTATGAAGAAAAAGTTCTTTAGTTCCAGTCTCATATTAGACATAAGTTTTATTATAGTTTTTCAAGCTCCTTTTTCAACCTCTCAAAACACTCCTTTGGAACCCTTAGATTCCCAAAGCCACGCCCAAGTCTGATATCAGGTTTGTTTGCCCCGTGAAAATCACTTCCCCCTGTTGTGAGAAACCCTAACCTTTGGGCTTCATGAAGTAAAAAATTAGTAAAATCCCTATTGTGTTCGCTATAATAGGCTTCAACTCCTCTTAAGCCAAGCTCCTTTAATTCCTTTAGATAGCTACTTAATTCCTTGGGCGCAAGTTTAAGGGTTATGGGATGAGCCAAAACTGGGATACCCTTAGCCTGCAAGATCTTCTCTATGGCCTCCTTTGGCTCAAGCAAGGCCTTGGGCACATAGGCAGGAGCCCCTTTGCGAAGATACTTCTCAAAGGCCTCATCAGGGGTGCGCACATAGCCCTTCTCTACAAGAAGCCTCGCAAAGTGAGGACGCCCAATTTCTCCCTTAGCTATCTCCTCAAGCTCTGTGAGGGTGATCTCAACCCCAAGGGCCCTTAATTTTTCTACCATAAGTTCGTTTCGCCTTTTGCGGGCCTCTTGCAGGGCTTTCAAGGTCTCCTCAAGAGGGGGAAGCTCTGGGCTTAAAAAATAACCAAGGAGATGAAAATGCCCTGGCCCATTAAATTTCACACTTATTTCCACTCCACAGAGGAAGGGAATTCCCTCCTCACGGGCTACCTCATAGGCCTCAGGAAGCCCTCTGGTGGTATCGTGGTCTGTTAAGGCAAGGGCCTTTAAGCCCTCTCTCTTAGCAAGACGGATAAGCTCTGAGGGGCTAAAAGTGCCATCAGAAGCTGTTGAGTGTGTGTGCAGATCAATCATGTAGCCTCTACCTCTAAATCTAAATTTTCTCCATACCACCAAGCAACAAACTCTTGTGAAGTGGTTAATATAACCCTTACTTTTTCTTCAGCCTCAATGGCAGCTTCTTCATCATATTCATCTGCAGGTAACCATAAGCCCCAAGCTGAAATTTGAGGATATCTGCTTCTTGTTACCTCTGGCTCCAAGTATAAATTTAATTCAGCTATCTGCTTTAAGCGTTGGGCCCAAATATCAGGTAAATGCTGGTCCTTGAGACAGTTTATAAGAATTTCGCTAACATAGTGCGTTCTCTTAAATTCACCAAAACAAAAGAGAAGAGCTTTAATTGCCTTCTCAGCGGCTTGTTGAAAGTGATATATTGATTTGTCATAATATCCCTCTCTGGCAAGAATCTTTGCTATTTCATAATCTCTTTGAGCATCCTTAAGAAAAGCCTTAGAGAAATCCTTGTTTGTCACTGGAGATAAGGGAGTTGCTTCTCGGTATTTTACAGAAAATTTCCATCCATCAAGTAATTTCTTATGCCCCTTAGCAATGACTTCCTCTTTAGTTTGAGAAATTAAACCTTCTAACCATCCATCCTTATCAAGTAAAAGAATACCATCAAAGGCAACATCCAAAAAAAGTGGGTGATGATTTTTAAAGAAAAACTCACACTCAGTGGGAGTCACAAGGATAATATCAACAGGAATACCTAAGCGAAGGTGTTTCTTCAAAAGGGCAATTTCTTTTATACGGCTCTTTGTAAGAGGAGTTTCAGCTCCAACTACTACCAAGAGATCAAGATCAGATTCAGAACCAAGGGTTCCTTTAGCAAAGGAACCAAAAAGTATGGCACCAATAACTGGTAGCGGACTTCCCTCTAATTTCTTCTTAAGCAGGTCTAAAAGCTCCTTCTTTTCCACGATCACATCCCTTTGATCAACATCTTCCCTGAGAGCCTCTCCACTTTCATGATTATATGAGGCTTTAAAACTACTTTGCCCTCCCGATCTCTATAATCAAATTACCTTTTTTAGTTCTTTTCTTTCCTCTCATAGCAAGCTCCTACAAAACTCTTAAATAGAGGATGGGGCTTTAGAGGCTTTGACTTAAACTCAGGATGAAACTGCACCCCTATGAACCAGGGATGATCGGAAAGCTCTACTATCTCCACAAGCTCCCCGTCTGGAGAAGTCCCCACCACCTCAAGGCCCGCCTTTTCAAGCATCTCCCTATAAGCGTTGTTGAATTCGTAGCGGTGGCGGTGTCGCTCAAAAATCTCTTCAACTTGATAGGCCTCAAAGGCCTTTGAGCCCTTTTTAAGTCTACATGGATAGGCCCCAAGGCGCATAGTTCCTCCAAGGTCGCACCCCTCTTCTCGTCTCTCCACACAGCCCTTGCGATAGTCAAACCACTCCTTCATCAAGTAGATCACAGGATGAGGGGTTTGCGGGTCAAACTCCGTAGAGTTTGCCTCTTTTAGACCAAGGACATTTCTGGCAAATTCTACTACCGCAAGTTGCATCCCAAGGCATATGCCAAAAAAGGGAATCTTTCTCTCACGGGCGTATTGAATGGCAAGAATCTTACCCTCAATTCCCCTTAAACCAAAACCTCCAGGTACAAGGATGCCATCAACCCCCTGAAAGGCCTCTTCCAGATTCTCAGGGGTCAACTCGTCTGAGGCTACATACTTTAACCTTACCTTTAGACCATGGGCAAGCCCTCCGTGGACCAGGGCCTCATTTAGGGACTTATAAGAATCCTTAAGGTTTACATACTTTCCAACTATGGCAATCGTTACTTCTGCCATAGGATTTTTAAATCTGTGCACCAATTCATGCCAGGGAGAAAGGTCTGGCTCTCTTGTCCAGATGTTAAGCTTTTCAACTACCCTCTCATCAAGGCCCTCCTGGTGAAAGATAAGGGGGATTTCATAAATGCAGTCCACATCCTTAGCGGTAATTACTGCATCTTCTTCCACATTACAGAAAAGGGCAATCTTTCTCTTGATATCTGGGGGCAAAAATCTATCTGTGCGACAAAGGAGTATGTCTGGCTGAATACCTATGGCTCTAAGCTCCTTAACACTATGTTGAGTGGGCTTGGTTTTGAGCTCTCCTGCTGTTTTAATGTAGGGCACATAAGTGAGATGAATATAGAGGGCATTCTCCTTTCCCAAATCATAGCCAAGCTGTCTTATAGCCTCAAGAAAGGGCAGGCTCTCAATGTCTCCAACTGTTCCCCCTATTTCAATGATAGCCACATCTACATCCTTTCCTGCAAGTTCTAAGATTACAGACTTTATCTCATCAGTCACATGAGGAATAATCTGCACTGTCCCTCCAAGATAGACCCCCTTTCTTTCCTTGGTAATCACGGAGTAATAGATCTTTCCAGAGGTATAGTTATTTTTGGCTGACATTACTGCTGAGGTAAATCTCTCATAGTGCCCGAGGTCAAGGTCTGTTTCAGCCCCGTCATCGGTTACGTATACCTCGCCGTGTTGGAAGGGGTTCATGGTGCCAGGATCTACATTTATATAGGGGTCAAGCTTTTGAAAGGTAACGCGAAGCCCTCTTGCCTCAAGTAGAGCCCCAAGAGAGGCTGCAGCAAGCCCTTTTCCAAGGGAAGAAAGCACCCCACCTGTGATAAAAATAAACTTAGTATGTAGCCTCTTCTTTTTTTTCATGTTTATTCCTCCAAAAGGCTAAGTTAATCTAAGTATAACCACTTCCTGGGAAAAGTAGTAATTCGCTTAAGGCCTCTTTTGGTGACCACAAAGGTGTCCTCAAGGCCAATTACTCCAAGCTCTGGCACATGAAACTTGGGCTCAAGGGCTAAGACCATGTTTTCTCTCAAAGAAACCTTGTTCTTAGGGGTAAGAACTGGGGGCTCATCAATTTGGAGCCCAACACCATGGCCTATGAAGCTTAGCCTTTCGCCGTGATGCATAAAATATTCTTCAAGGCCTTCCTGCTTAACCAACTCAAAGGCCCTCGTAAAAAGCTCCCCACAAGGCATTCCTGGGCGGGCTTCTCTTTCCAAAGTTTCAAGGATTCTTAGACTTAGCTTAAAAAAAGGCTCTGCCTCCTTCACCTTTCCAAAGCTTGCCATCCTCGTCTGGTCTACATAATAGCCTCGGTAGAAGCCACTAAAATCAATTAGTATGGGCTCGCCACGCCTTAAAGGTTTAATACTTGCTCCCCCAGGAAAACCAGCAACCCCTCGTCCTCCCTCACCAGTAGTAAAAGGAATCGGGTAAAGACCCTCTTTTCCCGATATAAGATAGCCAAAAGTTAGTTCAAAGCCATTTGCCGAGCGGGTATACCCTGGATGCCCAAGCTCTCTTAAGGCTTTTTCCAGCTCAGCACTTGCCTTAAGTTCTCTCATTCCTGGGTAAAAATTCCTCAGTGCTTTCCTTAAAGCTCGTGCAAGCATTCTTCCAGCCTTCTTTAGATAACTAATCTCAGAGGCACTTTTAATCATCCTTAATTCCCAGATCAACTCATCTATGGGCTCAACTTCAAAGGAAGTGCTTAAAAGGTCCTTTATCTTTTGTCCTTCCGTGTAGGAAAAGGCCCCAAACTCAAGGCCAATTCCCTTTAGGCCTGCCTCTTCCAAAAGGGAAGGAAGCTCCTTAAGACTTTGGAGATACCTTATCTCTAAGGAGATACCAGGCTCAAGCGTAAGCATGGGCCTCTTAAGGAAAAGAATCGGCCTTTCACTCACCAAAAGCAGGCCCTTTACCCAAAGACCAGTAAAATAGTAAATATTAAGGGTTGAGGAGATAAGGCAAGCCTTTAGGTTCTTTTCTTTGAGTTTTTCCGTAAGGCCCTTAAGCCTTTTTTCAGTTTCTTCCTTGAGCATCGGAAGGCAGAATAAGATTTTTTTTTAAGGCCTCAGCTATACCGAGGACTGTTTCGGCATAGGGTTCACTAATATTATACTTCATAATGATACGTTTCTTGTGGGCATAATCTCCGTCCTGGCGATAACCTTCCTTTTGCAAGTAATTAGCTATACTTGCTAAGGCATCAGGTAAGGAAAAAAGGTCTACCACACCATCCCCATCCCAGTCATAGCCATAGAGGACATAACTTTTGGGAACAAATTGAGGATAGCCAAAGGCCCCAAAGATAGAGCCCTTGATTGCAAAGGGATCCCAATTGTTTCTGTAACTAATCTCTATGAAATGAAGTAGCTCTCTATAAGCCCAGCTTGCTCGTCTCTCCCAGCGTTTACGCACTGTTTCGTTATTAAAATCTATTTCTGGATGATTTTCCACATAGGTTCTAAAAAGCTCCTCATCCCCAGTTATGGCAAGACTAAAAAAGGTGTTAAACACAGAATGACTGCCTGTTTTTCTTCCGAGATCAGTTTCTACAAGAAATATAGCAGTAATTACCTCTTTATCTACCTTAAAGTGCCTTTCAATCTCCTCTAAGAGTTCCTGCTTTTCCTCAAGAAAGGCCTTGGCCCTCATTAAACGCTCAAGTTCTAAAAACTGATGATAAGGAAGCTTAGCCTCTTTCCAAGTTAAGCTTCTTAGCATAGTTTCAGGGGAAAAGGAGAGATCTTCCTTACAAAAAATGGCCTCAATATACTCCTCAGGCACCTTTTCTTTGAGATCAAGCTTTATGCGTTCTTTAAGCTTTTCCGCAAAGGGGCGTGCTCTCTCCTCAAGCCTTCCTAAACACTTAAGCTCAGCTGTTCTATTATCGCTTTGAGTGCCTAATATAGGCTCTGGGGCTCTCTCTGGGCCTTGGAGAGAGGCAAGTAATAAAAACAGACCAAATACCACACTATAAAACATCTTCCTTACTCTCTGGCTAAATTGAGGAGTGACCCCTTCAGGATACAGGCCCTTTCCCTCTCAGTAAACTCGCCCCTTAACCAGATCTCACCCTTACCCTCAACTTCTATTTTAAACCTATTTTCACCTCTAAAAAGGGCCTCCCTTAACCCCACAGTTTTAAAACGGTCTCCCTTGCCCAAAAACTCATAATCCTGAGGATTCTCAAAGGTCAAGGGAAGTATGCCAAAATTAATGAGGTTACTCCTATGGATCCTGGCAAAAGACTTAGCTATTTTAATTCTTACTCCCAGATATCTTGGAGCAAGGGCGGCATGCTCTCTACTTGAGCCCTGGCCATAATTTTCTCCTCCTACCACAGCTACAGCAAGCCCTTTCTCTTTCATAGCCAAGGCCTCTTTCGGAAAATCGGCATAAACATGATGATAAACATACTGGCTTATGGCTGGAAGATTGCTTCTTAGAGGCAAAATCTGAGCCCCTGCAGGCATAATATGATCAGTGGTGATATTATCACCCACCTTGAGAAGAATTACTCCCTCTAAATCCTCAGGCAATTCTTCAAATTGCGGAAGAGGGGCAATGTTAGGTCCTCTAATTATCTCAATCTTTTGGGCCTCATCCTCAGGAAGAGGAGGAATAAGCAGACTATCATTAAGGATAAACCTTTCGGGAAGCTCAATCTGAGGATATTCCCCCAGTTCTCTTGGATCGGTAATAACTCCCTTTATAGCACTTGCCACTGCCGTTTCAGGAGAGACAAGATAGACATAGTCTGGGCTTGTGCCAGAGCGTCCTGGGAAGTTACGTGTAAAGGTCCTAAGGGAGATTGCACCTGTGGGAGGAGCCTGGCCCATACCAATACAGCCCAGACATCCTGCCTGATGAAGCCTTGCCCCTCCTTTAAGTAAGGCTCTAAGCCCAGAGAGGGCTGTCAAGTTTTCTAAAACTTGAAGAGAACCAGGATTTACCTCAAAGGAGACCATGGGATGCACCTTATATCTCTCAAGGACTTTTGAAACAATGAGTAAGTCCTTGAGACTGGAGTTAGCACAAGAGCCAATAATAACTTGATGCACAGGTTTACCTGCCTCATCTGCTACCCTTTTTACATTATCAGGGGAAGAGGGACAGGCACAGAGAGGCTCAAGGCTTGAGAGATCTACCTCAATTAGCTCATCATAGGTGGCATCAGGATCAGGAGAGAGCTCCACAAAATCCTCTTCCCTCCCCTGGGCAATTAGCCAGGCCTTAGTGACCTCATCAGAGGGAAAGATACTGGATGTGGCCCCCATCTCTGTGCCCAGATTACAAATAGTTGCCCTCTCTGGCACAGAGAGGGTTTTTACCCCTTCACCAAAATATTCTAGGACCTTTCCAAGCCCACCTTTTACTGTCAAAATAGAGAGCAAATAGAGGGCCACATCTCTTGCCGAAACCCAGGGATTAAGTCTACCCTTCAAATGCACCCCTACTACCTTGGGCATGCGCAGATAAAAGGGCTTCCCTGCCATAGCCATAGCCACATCTAATCCCCCAGCCCCAATGGCAAGCATACTACAGCCACCAGCTGTAGGGGTGTGGCTATCTGAGCCTATAAGGGTCTTCCCAGGTTTGGCAAATCTCTCCAAATGCACCTGATGACAAATACCATTGCCAGGTTTAGAAAACCATAGCCCGTAGCGCATAGCCACTGTCTGTAAAAAGAGGTGATCATCAGCATTTTTGAAATCGGTCTGAAGAATATTATGATCCACATAGGAGACAGATAGTTCAGTCCTCACGCGGGGGATACCAATAGCCTCAAACTCAAGATAGGCCATGGTGCCTGTGGCATCCTGCGTTAGGGTCTGATCAATCTTCAAGGCAATCTCTTCCCCTGGGATCATTCTTCCACTCACCAAATGGGCCTCAATAATCTTTTGTGTAAGATTTTTACCCATCTAACCCCCTCCCTCTAAAATTCTCCAAAGCAGTCTGGGAAAAGACCTTTGAGTTGTTTCATTAATATCTCTAAGAGAATCCTCTCTATAAGGCCTCTTTTTTCCATTTCTTGGGAGAGATAAACAAAGTCTGAGATACTTAAGGGGGCAAAGAGTTCGTATTTACTCTCGCCCCATCTTTTTAAGGCATAAAGCCCTAAATAGGGCACACACCTAAGGATCTCCTCACAAGTGCCAGTCAGCTGAAAAATTAAGATAAGATGTTTCACCTTAAGGTAAGGGGGAAGCTCTGCCTTCTCCTTTAAAGTTAGGAGATAAAAGGAGAGGTCTTTAGAAGTAACTACTTCCCTCTTTGGGGCACAGCCCTTAAAAAACTCTATAGGAAGCCTTTCCTGTAAAAAGAGATAAAGGTTCTTAGTAAATTTTAGGTCAAAATGCTCAACTAAAAGCTGCCTCACCGTGTGTATAGAAAGGGTGAGCAAAAATTCCTTTTTACCCACTTCATCAAACTTGATAAAAGGAAGAGTTCTCTCTAAGAATTTATAAAGGGGAGGATCACTTAGGGTCTTAATCTTTAAAGTGATAAAATATAATTTATAGAGCTCCTCCTCAGGGAGTCTAAAGAGCTTGTTACCAAGCTCAAGAAAATCTGAAGCCTTCTCTGGAAAGATCGTATTAAGTTTTATTTCCATACCTAAAAATGACTTTTTGACCCACTATTTTACTCGGAGATGAGCCTTTCTGCAAGAAGAAAATCTTCGGGATAAGTAATTTTAAAATTGATGAAGGAGCCAGAGACTATCTTTACTTTGTAGCCATAATGATGAAGTAAAGAGCCTTCATCAGGGAAGATAAGACCATCTTCTTTTGCCCGCTCTAAGGCCTCTCTAAGAAGATCGATCTTAGCTCCCTGAGGGGTTTGCACTTGATAAAGTCCCTCTCTATTCACAGGTTCAAGAAGAGTCTCTCCATCACCCCTAATTAGGGCATCTCTTACAGGAATGGCTGGTAAAGCTACGCCATAGAGCCTTGCTGCTTCATAGACCTTCGTTATCAACTCTTCCGAGACAAAGGGTCTTACCACATCATGGACAAGGAGTATCCCCTTCCAGGAAGAACAAGCCAAAACCCCATTATACACAGATTCTTGCCTAAAGGACCCACCTTTAACTAAGCTCAAAATCTTTCTTAAGCCAAAGGATTCAATTTGCTCTTTAGCATAGGAGAAGAATTCCTCTCTTAACACAAAGATTATGCCCTCACAAAGGGGGTGTCTTTCAAAGACCCTGAGGGTATGGATAAATAGGGGTATACCTTTGAGAGACAAATATTGCTTAGGTATTGAGGCCCCTACCCTTTCCCCTCGCCCAGAAGCAGGAATTATTACCCTAAACATATTTAGGCCTGAATACTCCTATAGAGGGCTTGGTAAAGAGAAGAACTTTTCATGAGGTCTTCATGAGACCCTTCAGCAACAACCCTTCCCTTATCGAGGACCACAATTTTATCTGCCTTATTAATAGTAGAAAGTCTGTGAGCAATGACCACAAGAGTATGATTCCCTCTCAAATTGCGAAGGACATTTTCCACAGCCTTTTCTGTCAGAGTATCAAGTTGACTTGTAGCCTCATCGAGGATGATAACAGGGGGTCTCTTGAGAAAGACTCTGGCTAAGGCAAGTCTTTGTTTTTGTCCTCCAGATAGGGTTAGCCCCTCCTCTCCAAGCACGGTTTGAAACCCCTTAGGTAACCCCTCAATAAACTCTAAGGCCTGGGCCATCATGCAGGCCTCTCTCACCTCAGCCTCTGAAGCATCAGGCTTCACTAAAATGAGATTCTCCCAGAGGGAGAGATTAAACAGGAAAGGTTCTTGCCAGACCATACCAAAGAGGCCTCTCAAACTCTCAAGCTCATACTCTTTAAGAGAGACTCCATCGAGGGTAACCTCTCCAACTGTTGGGTCATAAAACCTGGGAAGGAGAGAGACAAGGGTGCTCTTTCCAGCCCCACTTGGACCAACCAAGGCTATCATCTTCCCAGCGGGAATTTCCAAATTAATTCCCTCAAGCACCATGGGTAGGCCCTGGCCATAGCTAAAGTATACCTCCTTTAAGCGAAAACCTTCCTTGGGAGGGGCTGCCTTTAAAGAGCCTCCCCTTTCCTCCTCAAAGCTTAAGACCTCTTCAATCCTTGCCCAGGCCCCCTGTGCTTCCTTTAGCCCCGTGTAGGCCCTTGCAAGCTTCCTCAGAGGATTGAAGATCAGCAAAATTGCCGTCATCAAAGAGAAAAAAGCCCCTGGGCTAAGCTCCCCTTTGATAATCAGATAACCTCCATAACTTATAATTAAAGCCCCGCCTACCCCTGTCATAAGGTCCACAAGGCTTTTTGAGGATTCCCTGTATTTCGTTACCTTAAGACTTAATCTCCCAAATCTCTCCAGTTCCTTAGTAAAGAGTTTCACTAATAGGTCCTTTGAAGGCACAAGTTTTATTTCTCTCATTCCCTGAAGCATCTCGCTCAAACGATGGGTTAGCTCCCCTGTTGAGGCCTGAGTTAATTTTCTTGCCCTTCTCGCCTTGGTTCCTAAGACCTTCGTGCCGAAAACTATAATGGGTAAGGTAATGACCACAAGAAGAGTAAGATCCCAGCGCTGATAAAAGGCTACCCCAAGAAGTACTATCACCGTTAGGGTCTCTTTAAAGATAATCTGAGAACTCTCTCCCAAGATAGGCTCCATCTGAGAGGTATCATTTATAACCCGAGACACAGTCTGCCCACTCCTTTCACGCGTTAATTGGGCATAGGGTAAGGAAAGACACTTCTTAAAAAGATCCCGTCTTATACTGTTAATCACGCCTATAGCCAGGAATTTCATATAGTAAGCCTGAAAAAGGGAAAAAAGTCCATTTAAACTAAAAAGAATAACAAGATAGAGTGGTATTAGCTTAAAATACTGATAATTCTTTTCCACAAAAACATAGTTAAAGATTGGTTTTATGGACCAGGTGCCAAGACCAGCAAGGGCTGAAGAGAGAAGAGCAAAGAGAATACCAAGAAAAAGGGGCCTTCCAAGACCCCTCAAATATCTTAGAAGAAAAAGGAGAAATCTCTTTGTCTCATTATCCAAGAGAAAAAAATCCCCGAAAGATTGATTTAAAAGGTAGCTCTTGCCATATTATAAAGCCTTGCTATTCTCTCCTCAATTGGGGGATGGGTGGAAAAAAGGGTGAGCAGACTCTTTCCAGAAAGGGGATTTACAATAAACATCTGAGCCTGGGCAGGGTTTACATCCATGGGGTATGCCCTGTTCCAGGACTCAAGCTTTTCTAAAGCCTTGGCTAAGGCTACAGGGTTTTTAATAATCCTTGCCCCTGTCTCATCGGCAAGGTATTCTCTGCTTCTACTTATGGCAAGTTGAATAAGAGTTGCGGCAATGGGGATAATGATTATAGCCACAAGGGTTCCGATAAGGGCAAGAGGATTTCTGTTATCCTCATCGTGGTGACCGCCACCAAAGAGCATAGCCCACTGAGCCATCTGGGCAAGATAACTTATGGCTCCTACAATGGTTGCCGCAATGGTGGAGATAAGGATATCTCTATTTTTAATGTGAGCTATTTCATGAGCAATAACTCCTCCAAGTTCCTCACGAGTAAGAAGCCTTCTAATACCTACAGTTACAGCAACTACTCCATTGTTAGGACTCCTACCTGTGGCAAAAGCATTAGGGGTTTCAGAGGGGATAATATAGACTTGAGGCTTAGGGATACCTGCCCTTCTTGCTACCTCCTCCACAATAGCATGAAGCTCAGGATCCTCCTCACGACTTACTGGCTGAGCCCCACTCATGGCTAAAACTATTTTGTGAGAAAAGAAATAGGCTATAAAATTCATAAGCCCCGCCATAATAAGAGCAATGGTAGCCCCTGTTTTTCCACCTAAAAGTTGCCCCACAAAGATGAAAAGCACAGATAAAATAGCTAAGAAAAGAAAGGTTTTTACCGTATTAATCATACCTCTACCCCCTTGGGTATAGCCAATTTTACTTTCAATTTTTAACTTTTAGCTATAGAATATAATAATTTTCTCTTCCTTGTCAAGGTGCTTATATGCCTCCATAAGATCTTGAAAAAGTCCTCTTGACAAATGTAATAAAGTAAATGTGCCCTTTTTCTCAAATTATTTTTATGTATTAAACAAAAATCTATACTTAATTATATGAAAGTGTTAAAAACTCTGTTCTGGCCTGATCTGCAACCTGAGAACCGCATAAATCTTTTTGCAACCTTCCCCAAGATTAGGAACTTTTTCTATCAGCGTAAAAACTTTGCTTATATTCGAACCTTTGGAGACATAGTTTTTCTTATTCTAATTGTAATGGGCCTATTTGGTCCCCAAAATCCAAAGGAAAATATCATGCTTTTTCTTTCCTGGGGAGTCTGGTGGACCTCGGTTGTGCTTTCCTGGTTTTTTCTTGGACGCATGTGGTGTGCCTTTTGCCCTTTTCCTGGTCTGATAAGACTTTTACAAAGATGGAGACTCTCCTTCTTTCGTTTGCCTTCGGCCTGGCTAAAAAAATATGGAATCCATCTTGCCACAGCCCTTTTTTTCCTCATCATCTGGCTTGAGAGCACCACTATATTACCCCAATCCCCCTTTTACACAGCTTTATTTCTTCTTTCCATTGTAATTCTGGCAGGCCTTTTGGGTATCTTTTATAGGGGGCAGGCTTGGTGTCGCTATCTATGCCCTTTAGGGAGAATTACCGGGGTTGCTGCCAGTATGTCTCTTATTGAGTTTAGACCTAACTATGCCATTTGTTCAGGCTGTAAGGGTGCCTATTGCAAGAAAGGGTCTAAGGCTATCAAACCCTGTCCCGTTTACCTTGGAGCTGTTGCCGTGCAGAATAACTTAAATTGCTTTATTTGTGGGCACTGTTTACCCCTCTGTCCCCATGATTCACCAGCTATTTATCTACGCCATCCCTTGAGAGAAATTATTCTCAACAAAGGGAAAGGCATAACCTGTGCATATGTCATACCCTTCCTCATAGGTTCTCAATTGGCCAGATTTCTCTCCGAGACCCCTTTTTACCATTACTGGCTTGAGGCCATCAACTATTCCCATAGTATCTTCTTCACTATTCTCTTTTTCTGGTTTTCCTTTGGCCTAATTGTCCTCACTAAGTTTGCTGCAAGCTACTTCAAATATTTCGAGGACCCACTTCTTGGCAAATTCAACTTAGCCACAGCCATTCTCATACCCTTTGGCTTTACAGGTGAACTAATCTACCGCTTACAATACCTACTTAAAAATGTGGGAGATTTTCTCCCCACCTTAGGAAGACAGTTCAACCTACCTATTCTTCTTAACTATGGTTTCCAAATCCCCAAGCCCTTTATTCAGTATCTAAGCCTGGGTCTACTCACCCTTGCCCTTAGCGGAAGTCTATATCTTATTTTCTATTTCTATGCTAAAGAATTTGAAAAAGAATTACCCTTCTCAAGATACATTCACTTTCTCTTCCTTGTTTGCGGAATATACCTTTTATACCTTGTTCTGATCTTGATGATGAACTCTCCTGTGTAGAGGAAAACTATAGTCTTATGATCCAGGACTAAAAGACTTGGGGAGAACATCCTTTCACTGCCCCGAGTTTCTCTAAAAGATAGTTGAGGGCCTTTTCCCTCTCTTCAGGCTTAAGGATTAACTCCACTTGGCCAAATTTTTTCCTTATTTCTGAGGGATCTTCCCCCTCCTTGAGAAGCCAAATCTTGGGGATATTGCTCCACCCTTTGAACCCCTCTAAAAGAAGAAGATGATAATGAGGAAATAGGGCCTCTAAAAAGTCCAAAAAATCCTCTTTATTTTGGGGAAAATGTGAAAAATAAAGTGTTAGAAGTTGGCTCTGCAAAAGCGCTACAGCCTCTGCCCCAGCCTTTCTATATCTCCAGGTGTCAGATCCTTCTTTGTCAGTTAAAAGCACCTCTTCCTTGGTAGCCTTAACAACCGCTACTTTAAAGCCCCTCTTGACAAGCTCAGAAACAAGATAGGTGCCTAAAGTAGTTTTTCCTGAATTGTGATAACCAGAAAGACTAAGTATTAGGGGCAAGGCTAACCTAAGCTAAGACTATCTCCAGGCTTGAGAGGGATAACCTCAGGTTTGAAAGGATATTTTTCAAGCTCCTTTAGAAAATCTTCTATCCTTCCTGTAAGTATAGGAAAAGTGCCATAGTGCATGGGAATAACCCTATTTGCCTTGAGTAACTGGCAGGCCTTGGCTGCCTCTTTTGGCCCCATTACATAGTGATCTCCAATAGGTAAAAGGGCAATTTCAGGCTGATAAAGCTCTCCAATAAGGGCCATATCACTAAAAAGACCTGTATCTCCTGCATGATATAGAGTGAGACCATTTTCTAAGGTGATCACAAACCCGCAAGGCTCCCCACCATAGGAACCATCAGGGAAAGAGGAACTATGCAAAGCTGGAACCATAGTAAAAGAGAGGCCATTAGTGCGATAGGTGCCACCAAGGTTCATCCCTGTGGCCTTGGGGATACCTTTAGCTAATAAATATTGCTGTATCTCATGAATGGCTATGACCTCAGTAACCGCACTACGTGCAAGTTTGAAGACCTCACCAAGATGATCTCCATGGGCATGAGTAATGAGGATATAATCATAGGGCCCAAGGTCTACTTCTTTGGGGGCAAAGGGATGAGTAAGCCAAGGATCTATAATGATTTTCTTTCCAGCCTGGGTAACTATCTTAAAACAGGAATGTCCATAATAGGTTAGTTCCATATGTCTACGAAGTTGTTCCTTTGTTTCTCAGAGTTTCTTATAGAGCGGGCGACGGGATTCGAACCCGCGACCTACAGCATGGCAAGCTGTTGCTCTACCAGGCTGAGCTACGCCCGCCCTTTTGTATCTATAATTATAAATATACTCTCCCTTTTGTCAATAGGCTTACTCCTTAGGTGGAGCAAAAACCTCACAGAGCTTTACCAGCCGCTCATACTCCTCATTAACTCTATTCTGAATAAGGGCAATCTCTTCAGGCTTGAGATGCCTAAATCTCCTCTGCAATTTCAAATATTCTTCCACAGGCTTTGGTTTATCTACCTTTCTATTAAGGATGTAATACTTTCCATCAATTACCTCAAAAAGTGGAAAAATCCTTGTCTCCACGACGAGCTTACTTAGCTTGATCGTATCTTCCGATTTAGTTCCCCAACCCGTTGGGCAAGGAGAATAGACGTGGATAAAGGCTGGACCCTCAACAAGGGAAGCCTTCTTAACCTTGTTCATATAGTCCATATAAAAACCTGGGCTTGCTGTAGCAAAATAGGGAATATTGTGGGCACTAATAATTCCAGGGAGATTCTTTTTCCAGGTTATATTTCCGTGGATAACCTTACCAGCTGGACTTGTAGTGGTATGGGCCATAAAGGGAGTCCCCCCAGATCGTTGCACCCCTGTATTCATATAGGCCTCATTGTCAAGACAAATATAGATAAAGTTGTGTCCTCTCTCTAAGGCCCCTGAAACAAATTGAAGGCCTATATCAAAGGTTGCTCCATCTCCTGCAAAGACGACCACATTAATTTTTTCCTTCTTGGGGAGCTTCCCCTTTCTCTTTAAAGCCTTGATAGCAGTTTCTATGCCAGAAGCAACAGTAGCTGCATTTTCAAAGGCCACATGAATCCAGGGTATCTTCCAGGAGGTGTAAGGGAAGGGACTGCTTATAATTTCCATACAGCCCGTTGAGGATACTGCTATAGTATTTGGACCGAGGACTTTCAGAGCAAGTTTAAGAGGAAGAACTGTCCCACAGCCCTGGCAGGCCCTATGGCCTGGGGCTAACCAATCCTCCTTAGGAAGTTCTTTAATATTGAGTCCTTTAAAATTAGCTAATTCTGGTCTCATGGCTCTACTCCTTTGCTCCATATATTTCATAGGCAAATCTTGGTTTAGCCTTTATAAAGCTAAAGGTTCTGTCAAAGATCTCCTCGAAATCCTCTACCGTTACATCTCTTCCACCAAGCCCACCAATAATGTTCAAAACCTTTGGCCTTTTATTGGATTGATAAAGAACAGAGCGCACCTCAATCCCTACAGGACCTCCACTGGCACCATGACTTACAGCCCTGTCAAAGACACAAATAGCTTTTACTTTACCAAGGGCCTTAAGAAAATCTTGAGTAGGGAAAGGTCTCCAAAGCCTGATACGCACAAGCCCCACCTTTTTACCCTGTTCTCTCAGTTTATCCACCGCATTCATAGCCGTCTCAGCAAGGCTACCCATGATTACCAGGGCTACCTCAGCATCTTCCATACGATAGATTTCCACAGGGTTATATCTCCTACCCGAGAGCTTTTCAAAGTCTCTCCAAGCCTGGACTATGATCTTATAACTTGCCTTTAAGGCCTCATCTTGAGCCTTTTTGGCCTCTGTGTATATCTCAGGCACCCCTATAGCCCCCATGGTAATGGGCTTTTTGGGATCAAGCTTATATTTCATCTTGAGCGGTGGAATATATCTATCCACCAGTTCCTGGTCAAGCATCTCTATGGGTTCCACCACATGGGTCACAATAAACCCATCTAAGTTAACAGCCACAGGAAGCATCGCCCTTTCAGCAACCCTGTAAGCGTGATAGATGAGGTCCACTGCCTCTTGGCCATTTTCAGCAAAGGTCTGAATCCAGCCATGATCCCTCATGGTCATCACATCACTGTGATCATTCCAAATACTAATAGGGGCTGAAATTGCACGATTGGCAACCACCATAACAATAGGAAGTCTTAAGGCAGAGGCAATAGGAAGCACCTCATACATGAAGAGTAAACCCTGAGAGGAAGTAGAGGTAAAGGTTCTTGCCCCAGTTGCTGCGGCACCAATACAGGCGCTCATGGCAGCATGCTCAGATTCCACAGGAATATATTCTGCATCAAGTTCTCCATTATTCACCAGATCTGCCAAATGTTCTACTATATGAGTTTGAGGAGTAATTGGATAGGCTGAAATTACATCTACTTTACATTGAGCCACAGCATCAGCTACCGCAATAGAAACCTCTTTAGCCACCCTTTTTCCCATCTTAAGCCTCCTCTAAAACCATGGTTATGGCCCCTTTTGGGCAAATATTAGCACATATTCCACAACCCTTACAATAGTTAAGATTACAGATGAAATAGCCCTCTTCATTCTCCTCATAGGCAGGCTCTGGGCAC
>Ga0209394_1000605_pt1 | contig 26996 bp, 25 predicted proteins | sample JNZ201metaG_FD_184122 | JGI IMG/M metagenome (GOLD analysis project Ga0209394, IMG submission 184122) | Hot spring microbial communities from Jinze hot spring, China to study Microbial Dark Matter (Phase II) - JNZ 20120812A (SPAdes) (version 3) ... | reverse complement strand
GCTCCAAATAGAGAGTCCAGAATACGCCGCAAAGGTAACGAACTTCTATGCTAGGGTTCACAACCTACCAGTCGTCACGCCGATACGTGAGATAAGGTCCACGCATCTAAGGAAGCTGATAATGGTGGACGGTATAGTCGTGAGGGCGACCGTGGTCAAACCGATGCTTGATGTCGGCGTCTTTCAGTGTAGATACTGTGGCGAAAAGTATAGAGTACCACAGAACAACGCACCTAGATTGAGGCAACCAGAAAGATGCACGAGTCCCCAGTGCAGGGGAAAGAGGCCCGTGTTCGACCTCATCCAAGAAGAATCAGAATTCGTGGACTACCAAGTGATCGGCGTACAAGAAAAACCCGAGGACCTCCCGCCAGGTCAGCTACCCAGAGTTATCGAAGTAAGGTTAAGAGACGACCTAGTGGACAGGGCAAGGCCAGGGGACAGAGTCCTAATAACGAGCATACTGCTTTCATCTCAAGAAAGGACGGGCGAGGTACCTCTAAGGACGTTCAAGTCGTACTTGGATGCAGTCTGGGTCGAGACTGTCAGCAAAGAACCCGAGTCTCTCCAGATAACTCCGGAGGAGGAAGAGCTGTTCAAGCAGATGGCTCAAGACCCGCTCATCTACAACAAGATAATGGACTCGTTAGCACCGAGCATCTACGGGCTTGAGCACATAAAGGAGGCAATAATGCTGTTGCTCTTCGGCGGTAGAAACAAGGTCTTTCCTGATGGTGTGAAGGTCAGGGGCGACATTAACATCTTGCTGGTCGGAGACCCGGGTATGGCGAAGAGCGCCCTACTGCAGTACGTAGCCAACATAGCACCGAGAGGTCTGTATACGTCAGGAAGGGGTACAACGGCTGCTGGCTTGACCGCTGCAGTAATCAGGGAGCAGGGCGGCGGCATGGTGCTAGAGGCTGGTGCAACTGTCCTCGCGGACATGGGAGTGTGTTGCATAGACGAGATAGATAAGATGAAGCCCGAAGACAGGGTGGCTCTGCATGAGGTGATGGCGCAACAAACGGTAAGCATCGCCAAGGGCGGCATAGTGGCTACGTTGAACGCCAGAACTTCGATATTAGCAGCGGCAAACCCTGCGCTCGGTAGATACGACCCCTACATGTCTTTCACGGATAATGTCAACTTACCCGTAACTCTGCTATCTAGGTTCGACCTCATATTTGTGTTGAGGGACGAGCCAAACTTGGAGCAGGATAAAAAAGTCTCCTCGCATATACTTGCGCTCCATTCAACGGGTAGCCCGACGGTAGCGCCGCCGATAAAACCGGAGATACTGAAGAAGTACATAGCGTATGCGAAAAGGGTGAACCCTGAACTTACACCTGGAGCGTTAAAGATCTTGGAAGATTTCTACCTCCAGATGAGGTCAGTCTACGAAAAGACCTCCACGGTCACGATAACCGCGAGGCAGTTAGAATCCTTAATAAGGCTCGCTGAGGCAAGGGCCAGAGTTGCGTTGAGGGATAAGGTAACAGAAGAGGATGCTGGTGCCGTCGTCCTCTTGATGAAGAGAAGCCTGCAGGAGGTCGGCATAGACGTCAAGACAGGGAAGCCGGACATAGACGTCATCATGACAGGGAAGCCGAAGAGCGTTAGGGATAAGCTCGCCATCGTCCTGAACATGATAAAGGAATTCGAAGAGAGGAAAGGGGTCGCGGAGGAAGAGGAGCTGAAGGCTGCCTTGGTGGAGAATGGGTTGAGCGAGCCCGAGATCAACAGGATACTGAGTTGGCTAATAACCGAGGGTAAAGTTTATACACCGAAGCCAGGCTGTTATAAGGTCGCGTGAAGTTTTTGAAAAACTACTGGTGCCATCTATGCTCATAACCGACCTTCCGATACCAGACTATCTCAAGTCAAACCTCTTGAAGTTCGGGATAAGAGAGCTTTACCCTCCGCAGGTTGAGGCGATAAGGAGGAACGTCCTGAGCGGGAAGAATCTCGTCCTAGCGACGCCGACCGCCAGCGGAAAGACTCTGGTAGCCATTCTTGCTGCTTCAGTCCACCTCGCGAAAGGCGGCAAGGTGATGTACCTCACGCCGCTTAGAGCCCTGACATCAGAGAAGCTGCACGAGTTTAGGACGTTGCTGGCTTCCGGAGAGGGTGGAAGGATAAAGGTGGCGGCAACGTCTGGCGATTATGACAGCGAAGACAGATGGCTTGCCGACTACGACGTCATAATATGCACGAACGAGAAGGCCGACAGCCTCTTGAGGCATGGTGCAGAGTGGGTAAGAGATGTGTCACTATTAATCGTTGACGAGGTTCACGTCATAGGTGAACCGGAAAGGGGTCCTACACTCGAGGTCGTATTGACGAGGCTCAGAGAGATGGCACCGAAGGCACAAGTCCTTTCGCTCAGCGCAACCATAAGGAATGCAGAAGAGCTGGCAGATTGGTTAGGCTGCGAGTGCGTGACGAGTGAGTGGAGACCTGTTCCGCTTAAGGAGGGGGTCTACTTTGACGGCAAGCTTGAGTTTAACGACAGCAACATCAAGCTAAAGAACTACGAATCAGACCCTACCTTGAACGTGGCTATATGGACAATTATGGAGGGCGGACAAGCGCTAATATTCGCGTTATCCAGAAGGAAAGCAGAGAGCTTAGCGGAAAAGGCGGCCGCCGCTCTGAGCAGACACCCAGAGTGCATCAACTACGAAGAATCAGAGATGTTGAGAAGGTTCGCTGAGGAGATGATGAGCGAAAGCGAGCGCTCAAGCTTCACTGAAAGGCTTGTCAGGCTCATGGTTAGGGGAAGCGCATTCCATCATGCTGGCCTCGGTTACAAGCACAGGCAGATAATTGAGGAGGCATTCAGGAGCAGGTGTCTGAAGATACTTTGTGCCACTCCGACACTTGCTGCTGGCGTAAACCTTCCGGCAAGGACCGTTATAATCCCGGAGCTTTGGAGGTACGAGCCGACGTACGGCATGCAGTACATATCAGTCATGGAGTACAAGCAGTTTTCGGGAAGGGCTGGAAGGCCGAGGTACGACGACGTGGGATACGCGGTCAGTATAGCAAGAAAAGAGGTGGAGCGCGAGATGATATTAAGCAGGTACATAATGGGCTTACCCGAAAAGATCTACTCGAGGCTCTCGAGCGAAAGGCACATCAGGATACAGACTTTGGCCTTGATAGCTACGAGAGCTACGGAAAGCACGAAGGAGCTGCTCAGCTTCTTCGAGAAGACCTTCTTCGGATACCAGTACGGTGTCATCGGCGTGAAGGACAAAATCATGAAGGCCATAGAGTTCTTGGACAAGCACGGCATGGTGGAGGTTGTTGACGGTGCGCTGAGCGCCACAAGGCTAGGCAAGAGGGTCTCAGAACTTTACATCGACCCGCTGACTGCAGTTAGGCTTATAGAGGCGATGAATGTGAAGGCAGGGGAGATAACGGACGTGACGCTCCTTCATATGCTCTGCATGACACCTGACGTTCCATCCATACCTATGGCTAGGATTTCGCTTGATAGGCTCGCCAACTACTACGAGAAACACAAGGAAGAACTGCTCCTTAAACCACCAGATCCTGATGAAGAACCAGAGGTCTACGAAGCTTACCTTGAGACTCTGAAGAACGTGATGGTCTTGGAGGCATGGGTAAACGAAGTGAGTGAGGGTGACATATACGAGAGGCTGGGCGTCGAGCCAGGCGACCTTGCAGCCCTTAGGGAGAAAGCTGAATGGGTCTGCTACTCGGCCCATCAGATAGCGAACGTCATAAAGGCAGTTGATTTCATAAGTCCGTTGCGCGTGATGACCGAGAGGCTGAGGCATGGGATAAAGGAGGAGCTCATACCGCTGACGAGGCTCGAGGGGATAGGCAGGGTTAGGGCAAGGGCGCTGTACAGCAAAGGTTTCAGGAGCATAGAGGACTTGAAGAGGGTGAGCATAAGCGAGCTGATGTCCGTGCCGGGCATAGGACCGCAGATAGCGCGCAGGATAAAGGAGCAGCTCAGCGAAGTTCCTTGAAATTAGTTCAGCACCACAGAAAATTTTTTCCAGCATGCTGAACTAATTGGCGGTGTACGAGCGTACCATGGGCCGATGATATCAATGGTTTTTGGTGTTATATTATTCAGCTACTGCAGCCTTCATCATGCCATCAGTGTACCTCAACCTCATCATTCATAGGGCTTAACTTTTGCACAATTATATTCTTCAAAGCTCGTTAAAGACTTTTTCTGCGAAAGCGTACACCGAGGCCTCCTGTAATGGTTCCACCGAACCAGGCCTTAGCTTCCTGATTTTCTCTATCGCCTCGTTCGGATAAATCTTCTCCGAGGCTACGAAGTATGCCGCTATGACCGTACCGGTCCTTCCTAAGCCTGCCGCGCAGTGAACAACCGTGGGCCTGCCCGCGCTTATGTTGGACCGTATGAATTCGACACACTTCTCGATATCTTCAACGCTCGGAGGTTCATGGTCCTTCATGGGCACATGCATGTAAACAAGGTCTGTCGATTCCAACCATTCCTTCGGGAGTGGGCTCTCGGTTAAGCTAAGCAGCGCTCTTATGCCCTGCTCGCATAACCATAGGACTTGAGATCTCGATACGGGTCTACCGCAGGCTGCGAGCATGCTATCAACCCAGCTGAAGTTGTGGGGTCTATCCAACAAAAGACCCCTAAGCCTTCTGTAGGCCTCGCCTAAGCTGCTCATGGTTCCTTGCCCTTCGGATCGGGTAGGAAAGGTCTAAGCTTGGCTAAGAGCTCTTCGGTAACCTGGCTTGGTGGCTTCGAGCCGTCCAGCAGCATCAACTCGCCAGCTGCCGCCATGTCTAGGTACACCTTTCTAACGGCCTTTAGTAGCTCGAGCCTCTCGAACCTACTTCTCGGTTTCTTTATCCTAGATAGCGCGAGCTCCGGCTCCACGTCCAAGAGGAAGGCCACGTCAGGCTTCGGTACGAATTTGTTGATAGTCCTTACCCACTCAACATCTCCGAGCATTGCACCCTGATATGCTATAGAGGAGTGCACGTACCTATCGGAGACGATCACGTAACCCTTCTTAAGACCAGGTTCTATCACCCTTCTCACGTGCTCTATCCTATCCGCAGCGAAGAGGAGCGCCTCCAAAGCCGGCGATGCCGTTGAGCCCAGTTTATTCAACAGCCTTCCTACACCAAAGGACGTTGGCTCGTTCGTGTACTTCGCCACGTAACCGTTCTTCTTGAGCCATCTGACCACGGCTTTCGATTGCGTTGTCTTGCCCGCACCGTCTATACCCTCGATCGTTACCAAGATGCCCCTATCCATACGACAGCCCGATGTGTCATCTTTACTAAACTTTTTAAATTAAACGCACATGCCACGCCTTGTCTAGGTACACCACTTGTTGCCGTACAACCCTCCAAGTTGTATGTAAAAAAAGTTATGAACATGTCAAGAGATTATAATGTAAACGTCATAAATTCGAGCCTGTAAAGTTTATATATTAACATCCAACTGCACTAATATAATGTCAAATTTGTTTACTGAAGAGCAGATAGAGCATGTTTCGAAACTCTTCGAGACCTTGGGCAATAGGACGAGGCTTAAAATACTCCTCATGGTGGCTGACAGTAAAAGGCCGCTCCATATAAAGGCCGTCGCCAAGAGCCTAGGGATGGACTACGCGGCCACATACAGACACGTGAAAGCGCTGGAGGAGGCGGGTATAGTGGAGATTTATGAGGTTGGAAGGTCTAGGGTTTTATCTCTTAAAAACCAGGACCGACTCATGGACCTGTTTCTTAAAACAATTGAAATTAGTCAGTTAGATAAATCTTCACAAATTGAACAATAATTTGCAAAAATTGTCATATTAATTTTGTGGAAAAATTTTTATAACTAAACACATGAGATAAGATAAGTTACGAAGGGGCGAGTTTGTGTTGAACCCGAGGTACTGGGCTTTTGCGATCATCATGGGAGCCTTAGGAAACGCTTTGGCGGCCCTGACGGTCATCCCGACGATGGTTCAGCAAGTCGCGCTTGACTTCTCCCTACTTCCAGCCATCATAGCGGGTATATATGGAGGCTGGGCACTAGGCGGCCTGACGGGTTTCATAGCAGGAATACTTCCCTCGATATGGTTCGGACCTCTTGGGAATCTTGGTCCTTTGGGCATCACAGCCAGCATCGGGAAGGCCATCATGGGAATCACAGTAGGCCTGCTTTCGAGGGCCTTTAGGAGGTGGCTCGAGGCCAGGACTTGGCTCTACATCCCGGTCGTTGCTTTGGCCTTCTTACCCGAGGCTTTATGGATATATCTCGTGTTCGCAGTAATGGTACCGCTCTTTTTACCAGCAGCACCAGCCTTTCTGCCAGGTCTATGGGCTCCAATACTTCTGAAGGGATCTTTCGAGATAGCAGTCATGGGATTCTTCACCGCAGCACTCGCAGGTCATAACGGCTTCAAGAGTCAAATACTCTCTTTCCTGAACTCTACGGCGTTGCCCATTAGAAAAACCTAGCAATACTACTAATTTTTTACTCAAAAATTGGTAGAAACTAAAGTTTAAGTAAATGCTTTAATGATCTATTGGGTAGTATGGAGCGCAAGGAACGTTCAAAGAGCCTGTTGGTCGCAGTCGCGGCGGTGTTCGGAGGCCTCTCCTCGGTCATTGCCATGCTCAAACTCAGCTTCCCATTCCCATTATTACCGTACCTTAAGTTTGACTTGGCGGAGCTTCCTGCTATCTTTTCATTCCTAGCCTTTGGACCTTTCTTAGGCCTCGTGACGTCGCTAGTGTACTGGATAGTCTTAACGATTGCTACCATGGGAGAGTGGCTTTGGCCAATAGGTCCGTTCATGAAGTTCTTGGCAGTTATATCTACACTTGTAGGTGTCTGGCTAGGCTCTAGGATATTCGTGAAATCCGAGAGGCACCCCCTCGGCTCGCTCCTGTTACGTATGGGCGTGCTGGCCGCCATACTCAGGACAGCAGCCATGGGTGTGATGAACTACCTAATCTTAGTAATAATGGTACCTGAGTCGCTCACCTTCGTTAACTACTTGCTCTCGACGACTCTAGGCCTGAATTTAGGCTCCGAGTTAGAGCTAATTTTACTCGTCATGGCCCTTACGTCAGTCTTCAACATAATCCATACAATCCTCTCTCTGGTGCCGCCGGTTATTGTCGTTCAAAGGATAGAAAGAGCGGGCGCTTTTATGAGGATGGTCGGCAACTCCTGGATTGGCAACCTCGTGAAAAGGGTATACGATTCTAAATAATAGATCATAAATATACGTAGCGTACTCTTATGTCTATCGGACATGTCCAGAGGTGGCGTAGCCAGAGTCAGCATCTCAATACCGCCCGATCTGTTGAAAGAGCTGGATGATATGCTCAAGAAAATCGGCTACGATAGGTCAAAAGCCATACGGATAGCGATAAGGAACTTCCTGACAGATTATAAGTGGACGCAAGAATCTGGTGACGTTGCTGGTGCATTGATACTATTATATGATCATAAGAGCAGGGGCATAGAGGAATCTCTGACAGACATACAACACGAGCATGGTAGCATAATCACATCCACGATGCATGTGCACCTTGACAAGGAAAACTGCCTAGAGATAATTGCAGTGAAGGGGAGCTCGAGGAGTATAAAGGAGCTTGCGGAGCGCATGATGAAGGAAAAGGGCGTAAAGCAGCTCAAGCTTGCCGTTGTCACCAAGTAACCTTCAAGCGCGTAAGATAATGGTTTAGGTCAACTGTTTTATGATACCCTCTGCTACGTCGAATGCCTTTTTCATGATATGTTCCGGCAACTTTCCAGCGGCGCACGCCTCCCTTGGTTCGTCTTGGTCTATAATGCTCGGCTCCTTACCGAAGGGCCTAACAACATCTACGCCTAAGTCCACGTACCTGACGTAAGTGTCGTACATCTCTACTGGCGTGCATATATTGTAATACTCACCTTTTAGGCTACCGTTTAAGGAGTAGTATTTTGTGACTGTGTACATGCACCCCTTCTTGAGTTCCGTTATGGCGTAATCTCCCGGCGACTTCGGCACGTTAAGACCGTCGTAGACGCCACCTCCGAGGATCAGCCTTCGAACCTTAACGACGCCGTCCCCTCTCCATATGACCTTAGCCGGGCCCATGATGATGTTTCTCCCGTTCAGCTTCGAGTGGACGATGTGTATAACACTACCCAACCTAGGCGTCAACGTTGACACGTATTCTTTGAACATCACGTAAACCTTCTCCGGTTGGAGCAAGCCCTCCTCGAGCAACTGCTCTGCGAATGAAACCATCAACGAAAGACTCTCGCTACCAGCCCTGCAAAAATGGTGCCATGGTACGGTATATGTTACCTCGCTCCTGAGGGCGTCAAGCTCCAGTTTCGCATCCAATGAGAACGCCGCGATGAGCTGAACATTCTCCTGGGAACCTTCTAATTGCCTTGCTTTGCCGACGAGTATTGTGGATGGAACACCCTTTTTCAACATTTCGACAAAGTCCTCCACGCGTTCTCTCCTTCCCAAGATCTTAACGGCGTGCTTATCTTGTGTGTCACTCACTATCACGTCGGGCGATTCTGTAGACCATGTCCCAAATCTTTCTTTTTGAGATGTTGTGGGTGAGGATATTTCGTGCCCATTCTTTAAAACAAGCCTTAGTAGCGCGGTAGAATATATTCCCCTAACCATAACTTTCAATAATCCACTCACCGTTAGAGGGTGATAGAAACAACCCTAACATATGCTGATGTTTTGGTAATTGTTGATACTTGCTGGCACATCATTGTTGGGCAGCCCTTATTGTCTCCAACAAAGACATCGCCATCCAGAGCTGCGTCCTAGTGAAGGGCGGCATGTTTGGGTCTGAGATTATCTCGTCAATTATCTCGATCGCATTCGCCGCCCTTACAGCAGGTATGAACCTTTCGTCGAAAAGAGCGTCGCTTGCAGATTTTGCCGCCCTCCTTATGTTCCTAGGAGTGCTTGTGTCGTTTGCTATGGCCTCGAGTATCTGAACTATTTGCTGTCTTTTCTCTTCCCATGATTGCTTAGATTCTGACATCCGGAACAACCACCCCTCTTCAATTTAGGTATAAGTTTTCCGCTTCCCCTTGAGTGGGGAGCGGCATTTAAGAATTTCTCAGGGCCCGCCTACGTTAGGCCTATCTTCTTTGCGTATTCTGTTAACCCCAACTCAGCGAGCTTCTCTAGCTTAGGTTTGCCTTCCTTTGTCCATCCCCTTATGCTGTAGAATTCATCCAACATTTGATCGAATTTCCCCCTATCTACGACCTCACCCTTTGACGCACCGAAGGCTAGCGGATCTTTGTACATTCTCTCCGGGAGATAATCGTCCTTCCTTGTCAAACCTTCTCTGATGTTGTAGAGCCTGATAATGTTGTTAATTCTTTCTCCTATCCTCCTAAGCTCTGCCGCGTTTATACCCGCTCCGGTAGCCATGTTGTAGATGGTCGTCACACCCTCCCATAACATCGGGCCGATTGTCGGTAAGGAGTAAAACTTACACATTATCATGCTATCGATGACTGCGTAAAAGTCCTCCTGCTCTGCGACGTACTCGGCATGACCGTCGTAGGACAACCTGTCAACTGTAACATCTGGTTTGAACGGATGCTTCCCTGTCAGGTTCGGCCTGTAGGCCACGTGCCTTAGATGGCACGCACCCCTTTGTGAGACGGCATAAGCAAGGGCGACACCCTTCAAACCTCTTGGATCGTATCCCGGGAACTCCAACCCTTTCACATGGACAGCCAGTTCAGGAACGCCTAAAATTTCTGCGGCACGTCTTACACCCTCAGCAAGTATCTTTCCAAGACCTCTCTTGAACGCTATAACCTCAACCGCCCTAACGAGCGAGTCACCGTCACCGAACTTCAAGCCTATGTCGTTCTCTTTTAGAAGACCCCGTTCAGCTAAGTACATAGCGAAACTCACAACGTTCCCGAGTGTTATCGTGTCAAGTCCATACAGGTTTGCAAGCTCGTTGGCCGCTGCAACCGCAGCTAAGTCGTCAATTCCACATAACGGGCTTAGCGCGTATAGGGTTTCGTACTCGGGCCCTTCCAAGACTATAGTTTTCCCTTTATAATCAACAACACTATGCCTACCACAAGCTACTGGGCATGCAAAGCAAGTTATGTGCTTCTTCACTATAGTACTGTTCATAGTCTCTGGTCCGACTTTTTCATAACCATCAAAACTTCCGCCTTGATAGTATCTGGTCGATAAGGAACCCGTGTTTTGTGTAAAGGCCATTATGCCCGATGTGCCGTATTTTGCGAGCGCAGTTAATGTGTTTCTTGCTTTGTTCGATACTTCCCTCCTTAACTCTTCGTACGCCTTCTCATCAGCCGGAGCGACCTCAAGTGTACCTTTTATTACGATGGCCTTCAGCTTCTTGCTTCCCATGACAGCACCGCCTCCAGTCCTACCGAAGAAACCACCTCTCAAGCCCTTAACGCTGTGCTGGTATATGCCGTGGACTATACATGCAAACTTGACCAAATTCTCGCCTGCCTGACCTATGACGGCTGTCTGGACTTTATCGCCGTGTTCCTTCCAAAGAGCCTTCTCGGCTTCTAATGTGTTCAGACCCCAAATGCCAGATGCATCACGTATTTGGACTTCGCCGTCCTCAACATAAAGATAGACTGGCTTGCTCGACGCACCTTTTACCACGATAGCGTCAAGCCCAGCTTTAGCCATCTCGGTGCCGATGTAACCGCCACAGTAACTCTCGCCGAATAAGTTAGTGAGCGGCGACTTAAAGCACAACGCCATCCTAGCGGCGCTCGAGAGGGCAAGACCCTCTATCGGTCCAACAGAGAAGACAAGAACGTTGTCTGGTGAAAGCGGATCTATCTTAGGTTCCGTGTTGTCGAATAAGAGCTTCGCACCTAAACCCTTTCCACCTATGAAATTTCTATAGACATCCTTACCAGGGTCGAAATATTTCACGGAACCATCAGATAAATCAACAAAGCACACCCTATGCCAATATCCTGATTCTCTAATACTAGGTTTCATCACGAATACCAGCAAAACAGACATTTAAAAAAGTTTAGTTTTCTTATCAATGCTTCATACAACAATCAGCAATACGCTACTTAGAGCCTCTTAGACGTAAACCGCAAGCTTATTTAATGAAGAATACTTCATAAAGAATGGTGATAGAAGATTGTCACTAAAGCCTCCAAAGAGAGTGGCGCTTCGTAATCCATCCTTGAAGGGTACAATGTCTGTCGAGGAGGCGATATCTTGGCGTAGGTCCGAGAGAAGATACTCACCGAGTAAGCTTACGCTCGAGCATGTTTCGCAACTGATGTGGTGCGCCCAAGGTATAACGGATCATAGGAGCATGCTAAGGGCCGTACCATCCGCGGGCGCAACTTATCCGCTTGAGATTTATGCTGTCGTGAAGGATGGTGGCGTAGAAGGACTGGAGGCTGGTGTGTACCATTACCGACCGGAAGACCATTCTCTAGAACTGATTAGAAGCGGCGACCTCAACGAGGAACTAGCATCAGCCTGCCTTGGACAAAGTTGGGTAAGAGATGCTCCGCTCAACATCGTCATAACCGCAATATATGCTAGGACAACGAGAAGATACGGGACGAGGGGGGAGAGGTATGTGCATATGGAGGTCGGGCATGCAGGCCAGAACATATACCTCCAGGCTACGGCCATGGGCTTAGGAACTGTTGCCGTTGGAGCGTTTTACGACGACAGAGTCAAAGAAGTTTTGGGAGTGTCCGGAGAAGAGAGACCGCTGTACGTTATGCCCATTGGCATATCCGTCAGGAAAAGAGTTGTTTGAGGTTAAGCATCCTGAATAATCCTTTATAATATCTATAGTAGTTTCTGCCATAGCAAAAATGGAAGGCAACAAGCCTATGGTCGAAAATTGGCACTCGATGAGCGTCAAAGAGGTCATGGCTAGGCTTAGGACCGACCCGGAGAGGGGACTAACTAGCGACGAAGCAATCAACAGGCTCTCTACGTTCGGTCCGAACGAGATCGAAAAACCGAAGAAGGTCTCAGGTCTAAAGATATTCATCAGACAATTTAAGAACGTCTTGATTTTGTTACTGCTTGTTGCCACGGTCATATCTGCAATCTTAGGTGAACTTGTTGATTCCATACTAATATTCATAATAGTGATGGCAGCAACCATCTTAGGATTCGTCCAGGAGCTAAGGGCAGAGAAGGCGCTCGAAGCTCTGAAGAAAATGCTGAGCCCGAGGATCAACGTCATCCGGGACGGAAAAGTTGTCAACATAGCGACTAAGGAGATTGTTCCTGGCGACGTTATGCTCCTCGAGGCGGGCGACAAGATACCTGCTGATGCACGGCTCATTTACGTCGCTAACCTGCAAGTTAACGAGGCATCCCTTACTGGTGAATCCGTACCGGTTTTGAAGCAGGTTGAGCCCTCGCCCGTGGATGCAAGTATTAGTGATAGACGCTGCATGGTGTTTGCAGGTACAACTGTTACTTACGGTAAGGGCAAGTGCGTAGTCGTTGCTACGGGAATGAATACAGAGCTCGGTAAGATAGCCAGAACTGTGGCTACGATCGAAAAGGAGGAGACACCACTCGAGAGGAAGACGAAGGAAATAGGCAACTTCCTCGTTAGGGTCGTAATAATCGTAATAAGCTTGATAGCTATTGCAGGTATCCTCGAGGAGCTGTTTCTGTACGGCAATCTGACCGTTGATTTCGTCGTCGAGATGATGGTATTCGCTGTAGCCCTAGCGGTGGCAGCGGTTCCGGAGGCATTACCGGCGATCGTTACGGGCACGCTGGCTATAGGCATGTATGTGATGGCTAAGCACAATGCCTTAATCAGGAGGATGTCAGCCGTGGAGACGCTCGGTTGCACACAGGTCATATGCTCCGACAAGACTGGGACGCTCACTAAGGGTGAGATGACAGTTGTGCAGCTCTTTGTTTCAGGAAGAAACATCAAGGTCTCGGGCACAGGTTACGAGCCAAAAGGAGGGTTCTTCGAGGATGGGAAGATCATAGAACCCGATGGGTCAATCCATCTGCTCCTTAAGGCAGGTTCACTTTGTAACGATGCGCAGCTCGTGAATACCAATGGAGGATGGAGCGTGATAGGAGATCCGACAGAGGGTGCACTCATAGTCGTTGCCAGAAAGGCTGGAATAGATGAGCTAGAACTCAGGAAGGCAAACCCAAGAGTCTTCGAGGTACCATTCAGCTCGGAGAGAAAGAAGATGACGACTGTCCACAAGACGCCGGACGGGTCTTTGGTTGCATACATGAAGGGAGCTGTCGAGGTAGTTCTAGATTCTTGCGATAGGATTCTCCTGAACGGAGAGGAGGTACAGCTATCGGATGAGTTGAGGTCGGATGTACTTGCGATAAACGACGAGATGGCAGCAAACGGTCTCAGGGTGTTGGCTATAGCATATAGAAGTAGTGTTGACTGTGAGGAATATACAGATGCCGAAAAGCTCGAGAGGGATTTCATACTGATCGGCCTATTCGGCATGATGGACCCGCCAAGAGAAGATGCCATAGAGGCCATCAAGGTGTGCAAGCAGGTTCAGATAAAACCCGTGATGATTACTGGTGATCATAAGCAGACGGCCGTGGCCATCGCAAAAAGCATGAAGATCTACGAGGAAGGAGACATCGTGCTAACTGGTCAAGAGTTGGAGAAGATAGACGATGCCGAGCTTAGCAAGGTGTGCGAGAAGGTCACAGTTTATGCGAGGGTTTCTCCGCTAGACAAGCTGAAGATAGTTAAGGCATGGAAGCGAAGGGGAAAAATCGTCGCGATGACTGGTGACGGTGTGAACGACGCACCAGCGTTGAAGCAGGCCGACATAGGCGTCGCCATGGGAATAACGGGGACTGAGGTCTCGAAGGAAGCGGCCGACATGGTCCTGTCCGATGACAACTTCGCTACAATCGTGAAGGCTATAGAGCTGGGCAGATGGATATACGACAACATCAAGAAGTTCCTGCTCTACCTGCTCAAGAGCAACATAGTTGAGGTAGCGGTCATAGCCATACTCGTGCTCTTAGGGTTTCCGCTCCCTCTGCTACCAGTCCACATACTGTACATAAACTTGGCAACCGATGGTCTCCCTGCGATCGCTCTCGGCTTAGCGCCGCCAGAGCCTGGACTCATGAATCGACCACCGAGAGATCCGAAGGAATCCGTATTCTCGCGTGAAATTAAGTTTCTGTTAGGCTTAATAACTTCCATTCATACGCCGTTCTTTGTTTGGATCTTCTTCTCGAACATAGGCAGGGGTATCGACGTTGCTAGGACTATTCTCTTCCTATCCTTCGTCATCGTTGAGCTTTCTCTTGCGTTGAACCTTTGCTCGATAAGGTACCCAATAACTAAAGTCAAGCCACATAAGTGGTTATTGCTTGCTGTACTATGGGAAGTTTTCATGTTGTGTATGATAGTCAGCTTGGAAGGTCTAAGAAACGTCTTTCAGCTAGTGCCGCTATCGTCCCAAGATCTTATTACGTTAGCGTTTGTAGCGCTCATACCATTTGTCGAGTTTGAATTGATAAAGCGTATAGCACCAGACCTCCTAATACCAGAATCTGAGTTGAAGTTTCAAAAAATAAGTTAAATACGTGATAGTAGCACTCGTAACATCATGGAGAAAAATGTAAAATTCATGGTCGAGGCATATAAGGATGAGTACATTGATTCGTGCCTCTACAAAAACATGGCCGCATACGTTAAGGATGAGGTTAAGAGACAGACCTTCGATGAGTTGTCCAAGGTAGAGAGGACGCACGCAAATTTTTGGTATGATTTTTCGGAGAGTATGGGAATAACGCCAAGCATAAGTCTGAGCTCTAGGTTGAAGTTGTTCTTCATGATTCTGTTCACGAGGCTTTTTGGATACAAGCTAACCATAAGGCTCTTTGAGGCGGGCGAGCTAGCCGCGATAAAGAAGTATTCAGAGCTATATAGGTCTGCAGACCTTACCAAGGATGTTCGAGAACAACTTGGAAAAATAATCTACGATGAGATATCACATGAAGAATACCTGATGTCTGAAGTGCTAAAGATTAAAACGATGTTTGAACGTGTGAGGGATGCGTTGTACGGTATGGTGGATGCGCTTGTCGAGGTTCTTGCGGTCGTGGTTGGCTTGGCGAGCGTAATTCGAGAACCTGTAGTTGTGGCTTTGGCAGGAATAATAGCTGGTTCTGCTGGGACTTTCTCCATGGCAGCTGGTGCTTACCTTTCGGCGAAGAGCCAACATGAGATTGCTTCAGCGAAGGGTGCAAAGGTGGAGATGGAGGTAGAAGTGAGTCCTGAGAATGCGTACAAGAAGCTTGTCGATTACTTCCGCAAAGAAGGATTGCGTGAAGAAGACTTGGAAATTGTAGTCTCGAGGCTCATGGAGTCAAAGAAAGCTTGCACCGAAATCCTTAAGCGTGAAGAGTTGGGCACTACTGAGAGCGAGCTACCTAGTCCTAAAAGGGCGGCGCTCGATGCAGGATTATACTACTTCTTAGCAGCCCTGTTCCCGATAGCACCTTTCGTCTTCGGCCTCTCTGGCCCGATGGGTGTCGTCTCAGCAATAGCAAGCTCAGCTACGGCATTAGCAGTTACTGGTATTTTGGTTGGCGTAATGACGGGTATCAGCCCTTTAAGGAAGGCTGGAGAGATGGTCGGCATAGCCCTCGGCGCTGCGGGTCTAACCTACACGATCGGAACGTTGGCGAAGATGATGCTTGGCATAGAAGTGCTGTGAACATTCAAGATTTTAGGGCGCGAGCCTCCATGTAACTGTCTCCGGTGTAATGGAGTAATGGGCTGAACGTAGTCTTTCTTACGTGCTCTTCTACTACTTTTCCTACGACGAGGTAATGGTCACCGAATGGGTTCATGTATACAACGACGCACTCAAGCGTTATCGGCGATTCGGCTATACCAGAGGGACTGATTTTCTTGGACGGGGTCTTTGTTAGTTTTGTCATGCTGAACTTGTCAACGTCCCTGCCCGAGTGGCTGCCGCAGACCCTAACTTGTTCAAGTATCTCCAACGTCGCTACGTTTACCGTGAATTCGCCGACTTCCTTGAGGTTCGAGAAGGTATGTCTTTCTGGCGCAACGGCAATAGCCACATATTTTGGGCTGAAGCTAACCGGCATGACGAAGCTGGCTGGCATGATGTTTTCCTTACCCTTGCCGTCAACTGTCACAACGAGCACGACCGGTCTTGGAAATATTTCCTGAGATATGCGCATGGTTTAACACCATTTTTAGGGCAAATTTTTATATAAATCGCACGTTTATTTTTCTTTATAGTGAATTTTCAGCATGTGCATAGATTGTTTATTTGTACAATTGGATGGACTGAAGTGCCAATCGTTAGGCTCGTCGTCAGACATGGCTTGGAGGTTGGCGATTTTGCTTTCGCTTTTAAGTTTGGAAGGATTTTTTTTGTTGAAAGTTTATAAATTATTAAAAGTACTTTTATAATAATGTTATGATCGAGTCTACCGAGATTTCTAGGTTGGAAATTGAAATGTTGAGGATTTTGAGTGAGTCAGCCGAGCCTGTTGGATCTAGAATGCTTAAGCGAGAATTGGAGAAAAGAGGGATTTTCCTGAACGAGAGGACTGTGAGGTATCATCTTCAATTGTTAGAATTGAGGGGTTTGGTTACTGGACATGAGCGACGTGGAAGAACTATAACTGATTACGGCTTAGCGGAGCTTAGCAGAGCTTTGGTTTCTAAGAAAGTTGGTTTTGTTATCACTCGCTTCTTATCGATGGCCTATTCAGTTACATATGATTATGCCGCAGATTCTGGAATGGTTGTCACAAATGTTTCCATTGTGGACAAATCTTTTTATGATAAAATTTTAAGGATTGTGAATGATTTGCATCTTGCAAATTTGCTTTTGGCACCATACATTAAGGTTTTAGATGAAGATGAAGAGTATCAGAACATAGTTGTTCCTGAAGGAAAGATTGGTCTTTTCACGATTTGCGACCTGACTGTGGACGGGGTGCTTATACGTTCCGGGATTCCTTTATTTTTTAAGTATGGTGGTTTGGTTCAAGTGGTGAACGGTAAACCTTTACGTTTTATTAATATGATCTCCTACGAGGGGACAACGATCTCCCCGCTTGAACTTTTCATTAGAAGCAATCAGACTTCTGTTTTAAATGTTGTCAAAATCGGATCTGGGGTTTTACCTGTTGGTATGAGAGAAATTGTGGCAGAAGCTAGAGAGAGAACGCAGAAGATTATTTCGACGTTAAAAGAAAAGGGATGGGGAGGTGTTTTAACTTTGGGCTTTCCAAATGAGCCGGTACTCGGTGTGCCGGTGTCTCTGGACAGGTTCGGATTATGTATGGTTGGGGGGCTTGCTCTGGCAGCAGCTCTCTTAGAAAGCGGGGCGAAAATTGAAACCTTTGCCTCTTACTGCTTAGTTCCCATCGAGGATATGAAAAGAATATAATGTATCACTAAAGATAAAAAACATACATGCACTAACGTATTAATAAACTGCAAAGCACCTTAGTATTGGATGACAAAACCGTTTAGGTATTCTTAAGTGTAGAGTTTTCCATAAGGCCTGTGGGATGCTGGCACTATTTTTACAAACTCCTCTTTTACCATCTTGCTAAAATCAAGGTTAAAAAGGGTGCAGAATTGTTTGAGTAGACCATGGATAACTTGCAAATCATTTTCGTCAACATCCATCATTTTAGCACCATTCCAAAGGTGGGTTGGTTTTCCTCTTACGTATATAACCCCACCATGCATCCCTGCACCCATAAACCTTGTTTCATGTTGTCCATTCCCACTTAACCCTAGGAGGAGAATTATACCTCCTGCCATATATTCTCCTAGAAAGTCACCAGCACATCCACCGATAACTAATACTGGTGTGGTTTGATAACCTTTCATATGGATGCCGGCACGATATCCAACATCATCACGTATGAAAATTTTACCCCCTCTCATAGAGTAACCGACAATGTCACCTGCATGTCCGTATACGACTATTAACCCATCATTCATAGTATTGCCGCAACCATCTTCAACGTTTCCATAGACGTATATGTTTGGACCGTTCATAAAAATTCCAAGATCATTTCCGGGCGTACCATAAAGCCTAAATGTAATGTTACCCCCTAATCCCGCACCTATGTAACGTTGACCATAAACGTTATACAGATTAAATTCTTTAAACCCTTTCCTAACGAGGTCTCTTATTAACGTATTCAATTCGTGATAATGCATTTCCATGCTATTAATATTAACAACATTATTTTCAATTTTTAAACGTGAAAACTCTTTTAATGTTTTAGGAAGATCTACCATGAAATCTTGCCCCTACATACCAGCGGGTTTAACATTTAAGATCTTAAGTTCACTCTCACTTAATCCGACGCCTCTTAATTGTTCGCGGTTTCCACGTAAGCTTTCGATGGCGTTTATGCCCATCCCGCCGAGCATTTCCTTAATCTCTATACTCCAAGCATTGAGAAGGTTAACTAATCTGCGCGAGGCCTCTTCTGGGTTAAGTCTTTTTGAGATTCTAGGATCTGTAGTGGCTATACCCCACGGACATTTCCCAGTATAACACCTTTGACACACCGTGCAACCCATAGCTATTAGGGCTGCTGTGCCTATATAAACGGCATCAGCACCAAGGGCAATGGCTTTAACCACATCGGCACTGTTTCGAATACTTCCAGAAACCACTATGGAGACCTCATTTCTTATACCTTCGTTGCGAAGTCGTTCATCCACAACAGCTAAAGCAAACTCGACAGGTATACCAACATTATCCCTTATAACCTTCGGAGCTGCACCTGTAGATCCTCTGACACCGTCTATCACAATAATGTCAGCACCGCTACGTGCTATACCGCTTGCTATTGCAGCTACATTATGAACCGCAGCTATTTTCACGGCCACAGGTTTGATATATTCTGTCGCCTCTTTTAAGGCATAAACAAGCTGTTTCAGGTCTTCAATCGAATATATGTCATGGTGTGGAGCAGGGGATAAAGCATCAGTGCCCACAGGTATCATTCGCATTTTAGCAATTTCCTCGCTTACTTTTTCTCCTGGTAGATGCCCGCCTATTCCTGGTTTTGCCCCTTGCCCTATTTTGATTTCAATCGCTGCACCAACTTTAAGGTATTCTGTATGGATACCGAAGCGCCCAGAAGCTACCTGAACTATTATGTGGTCTCCATACTTATATAAGCTCGGGTGCAACCCGCCTTCTCCACAATTGAAATATGTTCCGCATTCCACAGCAGCTCTCACCAAGGCTTCTTGTACATTCAGGTTTACGGCACCGTATGACATTGCGGCAAACATTACGGGAATTTCCAACTGTAATTGTGGTGCGAGTTCCGTTTCTAAAACAACATCCCCACCGTTTGACGCGAGCTCCACTTGTTTGCCTTTTTTACCAAGATAGGTCCTTAATTCGATAGGCTCTCTCAAAGGGTCAATGGATGGATTAGTTACTTGGCTTGCATTCAATAACAATTTATCCCAATATGTTAAGTTGGGCTTGTCGCATCCCATGCCAGTTAATATTGCGCTCCCTGTTTCCGCCTGTTTCTTGATAGCCATTATAGCTTCGCTCGTCCAATGGTAATTTTTACGATACGAAACAGGGTTTTTCTTAATAACTATAGCACGTTTTGGACAAAAAACCACACATCTTTGACAATTTACACAATTTTCATCTCTACTAAGCACATAATCATCTTTCTCGTCATAGTGATGAACACCATACGTGCATTGCTCGATGCAGATCTTGCATTTATTGCATCGCTTTACATCCCTTCTAACAACATATTCAGGCAGAAGGTAACTCCTCATGATTGCATCCCCAAATTATTAGACGAGTACAGGAACCTTAACCATGCCTACCACGATTTCTCCTCCATGAAGGTTCCAGACGTTATCTAAAGTAGGTTGTACGACGCGTATCGCAGCCTCTTCAGATGAGAGGTAGAAGAAGTTCCCTTTCATGGCAGCCGTCAACGGTCTTAACTTTATTCGATCTACCAATCCAATCATTTGACCGTGTCGAGCAACGATGATAGAGAATGGACCATTCATTAACAACCCGCTGTAAATTTGCCTTAATGCCGTTAAGAGTTGTCTCTGCCTTTGTGGCATGCAATCAATCTCATTCCAGAAAGGAGGTGTTAAAATTTTTGGAACCAACTCTAATGGGATTTTATGTCTTCTCACCAAGAGGTCAAATGCATAAGTGAGCACTTCGGTATCCGTTTGCATCGTGCACTCATATCCATAGGTTGCTAGAAAGCGGCGATTGGTGCCATACGATGAAAGCTCTCCGTTGTGAGCAACGGCCCAGTCTAAAAGGTTGAAGGGATGGGCTCCTCCCCACCAACCAGGGGTGTTTGTTGGATATCTGTTATGACAAATCCACATGTAGCCCTCATATTCTTCAAGACAAAAGTATTCCGCAATTTCTTCAGGATAGCCCACTCCTTTAAACACGCCCATGTTTTTGCCACTTGAAAAGATTAAGGCTCTACCACTTTCTGCCGTGTTTATTCTCATTACATTTTTCACTACGTAATCATCTTCCGTGAGGTTTTTCTCTCTCATTTTTGACGTGAGAGGTTCGACAAAGTATCTCCATATTAACGGCGGATTCCAAACTTTGGCCTCTTTCGTCGGGAGCTCTTCGCTTAGAACTACCCTAAAGTTTTCCTCCAGAACTTTTTCTACATCCCTTTTAGCTTGATGGTTCAGATACATCACATGAAAGGCGTAAAGTTCTCTATAATCAGGATAAATACCATATACTGCGAAGCCGCTTCCCAGACCGTTCCCCCTTTCCCGCATATTAGATATAGCTCTAACAGGGTCTTTAGAGGGAAATCTTTTTCCTTCAACGTTAATCATTCCGAAAAGCGCACAAGCGCCTGTGTCCTTGTCATATTCGTATGGATTATTAGCCCCGTTCCACATTTTTGGCTGTAGGTGACCTATTGCCGATGTATATAAGCTTTTCCAAAACACGATTACCGAATCTTTTTATAAGTAATTTGTAAGAATTTAAAAGCACAGGTCAGCCTAATAAAAAGAACAGGGTAACCAGCGCTCTAGGCTTTGTTGCTATGTTCCATTAAATATGGAGAAAATCTCTGCATATATTCCCCTAATTAAAAAGTTCAGCACTGCGGAAAATTTTTTACAATATGCTGAACTAATTAGCGGGAACGAGCGTCTCATAGGTCTATGGTCCACCTGCAGGCTTTGTTATTCATGTATAACAACTACTCTACCATTGAGAGGCTAGTTAAGTATTCTTCCTAAACCTTACAGCTATAGACCTAGCGTGGGCATGTAGACCCTCAGCCATCTCGACCGCAAACCTTCCAAGCTCCTCTAAGCCGTCCCTTTCGGCCAGCGGCATGCACACCAACGATGTCAAGTATCAGTCATATTAGAATTCTCTAAAATTCGACCGTTCTATAGAAATAGCTTCCGAGTTTCGGAAATTTGATTAAAATTTTTAAAATATAGCGGCAAGGTTAACGAAATTCGATACGATTTTAGGTTCTAGAAAATAAGGCTTATATACATTAATTTAGTTAAAATTAACTTTTGTGATGTCCAGGGAAAAAATGAATAGAAGGACCTTTATAGGCACGGCAGCAGGACTGGTAGGAGGCCTAGTGGCAGGCACCGCGATAGGTTGGTTCGCGAAACCACCAGAAAAAGAGGTGGTTCCTGTTCAACCGGTTACTGGAAAACCGTTTAAAGGTATAACGCTAAATGTTCAGTGCATACAACCTCACGTGAAAAACTTTAGAGATGTAGCTGAAGTATTCACTCAATATTATGGTGCCGAGGTGGTAGTAACAGACGTTCCTTATGGTGAACATTTAACGCGTATATTGCTGGACGTAACGGGCGGCGTAGGTCATTATGACGTATACGAGGTTTGGTACGTGGGTCTAAGCGGTTTGATAGCAAATAACTGTCTTAGGGATCTATCTGATTTAGTTGATAGAGATCGTGACGAGCTCAACATTAAAGATTTTCATCCAACCCTATGGGAAGCATACGCCGTGCGTGATAGAAAAGTCTACGGATTACCGGTTGATGGTGATATACACACATTAGTATATAGGCCAAGCATATTGGAAAAGTATGGATTCATGAAAGGAGAGAAGCCAGACATACCTACATGGGATAAATTTGTAGAGGCTGTAAAGACGATAACTGAAGGAGAGCGCGGAAAGCCGGAGGCTGAAAGGGTTTATGGATGTAGTCTAATGTTGGCACCGATCCACATAACAGCGGGATCAACGTTTGCAAACAGATTTGGTGCGTTTGGTGGCAAATGGTTTAATCCTGATGGGACACCAGCAATAAACAGTGAAGCGGGATACAATACCTTAAAGAACATTTTAGATACGATACCTTATGCGATACCTGGTACACTTACATACGCGTTCGATGAACAAAGATTAGCATTCTTCCAAGGTAAAACTGCGATGATGGAGATGTGGCCCGATATTTACATAAGAGCTAGAAGACCGGAAGAATCTGCGGTATACTACGACGTGGGCGTTACTATGCTTCCTGGCAACAGATCTGGTTTGAATGCAGGTTTTAGTGTTTGTGTTTCATCTTTAACAAAGAAAGTTGAGGCAGCATGGGAATTCTGTAAATTCATTACAAGTCCGATGATACAGCTATTCAGCGAGCTCGGGTTAGGAGGTCTAGATCCAACTAGAATATCCGTTGCAAACCACCCAGAGCTCCTAAAGTGGGAACCTAGATATTTCCCAGCTTGGAGTGAATCTATGAGGGATCCATTTGCGTGGCCTATCGTTAAACAGGCTGAAGCTTTGATGACGATACTAGTTGAGGAACAATCTTTGGTAGCCGCCGGAACGAAATCTATAGAAGATGGTTTAAAGTCCATTGAAGAAAGATGGTCTGTAGAACTTAAGAAATAACCGATTAAAACATTTTTTATTCTTTTACACCACCCATCGTTAGTCCTCTTACAAGATGCCTTTGTATAATTAATGCGAAAATGTATATTGGTAATATTGCAATAAGACCTGCCGCGGCCATCTGTCCCCACTCCCAACCACGTTCTCCATAGAAACCAGCTATGCCAACAGGTAGAGTTTGATTATATGGAGACTGCATAAGTAGTAACGCGAACAGAAATTCGTTCCAAGCAAAGATTATACAAAGAATTGCAGTTGCAAAAAGTCCTGGATAGACTCTTGGTAATACAAATTTAAACAACACATGAAACTTAGACCATCCATCAATTTGAGCAGCATCGTCAATATCCTTTGGAACCTCGTCAAAGAAGCTTTTCATCATCCATATTACGAGTGCTAAATTAAATGCGCCATACACTATTGCTAATCCAAGATATGTATTTATTAACCCACTGTATTTCATTATAAGAAATATAGGCACCGCGAATACAATAGGCGGTGCCATCCTCGTCGTTAAAATCATGAAGAACAAATTATCACCACCAGTTCTATATCTTGATATACTGTATGCCGCAATCGTGCCAACGATTATCGAGATTATCATTGAACCGAATGAGACTATAGCCGAACTTGCAATATTCCATAATATGAATCTACCAGATAATTTTGGATTAAATATTATAAAGTAATTATCTAGTTTGAAATCTTTAGGAAATATAGGATATTGGTATATTTCGACTTGGGTTTTAAATGACGTAAAGAATGTATAAGCTATAGGTGTTAAAAAAAATATACTTGTAACAATTATTCCCAAATAGGTTATAATTTTTATCAGATGCTTCGCATTCATCCTTATCTCCTCATGATCTTATTAATAATCATAAGAACGATGTTGCTCAATATTATCACAATAAACAACACGAGAACCGTCAAAGCTGATGCATAGCCTAAATTCAATTTTTTGAAAGCTTCTTTGTATATAGTCAGTCCAACAATCTCTGTTGATAGACCAGGTCCTCCAAAAGTCGTAATGTATACTATGTCAAAGATTTTAATAGCGTCCATGAATCTTAAGAGAAATGCTATAAGTAATGTTGGCACTAACATTGGAAGAGTTATTTTTCGGAATATTTGCCAACTTGAGGCTCCATCAACCAATGCGGCTTCGTAAGGTGCTGTAGGTAATGCTTGAAGCCCTGCTAGAATTATTAACGTTGTGAAAGGTGTCCACTGCCAAATATCAACAAGTATGATCGCCCACAATGCTGTTTCTGGAAGTCCAAGGAATGGAACGGGTTTACTTAAAATTCCCCAACTCATTAAGACATAGTTTATCAGACCAAACTCGCTATTGTACATTAACCTCCACATATTTCCGACCACTATCGGAGTAGTTATCATAGGCAGTATAAACAATGATCGAAGAATCCGTCTACCCTTTATATCTTGATTAAGCATTAATGCAATACCAAGTCCTAACAACATTTCTACTGGAACCGCCACTCCAGCTAAAATAAATGTATTCTTTAATGCTGTTAAGAAAGTGGGATCCATAATAGCCTTAGCATAATTTTCAACGCCAATTATATCAAATCTAGATATCTCTCCCCTAAATGCAATATTTGTAAAGCTTAGGAAAAGCACAAGTCCAAATGAACCAAAAGCAAAGATTCCGAGGTATATCATGGTTGGTAAAATTAGTAGCTTATTCCAGTGCCTTTCTATAGAGGATGATTTAGCCACGCCCATTATACTATCACGCTTCCGGTCTTCTTATCAAATACATGAAAAGTATTCATTAGAAATTTAATGTAAACGGTCTCGTTTAATTTAAATTCGGTCCTTCCATGTACTAAAACTCTTATTATCTGATTACCTATTTTTACGTGTATGATGTTTTTATCACCTATATTCTCAATGAAATCAATTATACCCGTGAATGCGTCATTAACATTCTCTTTAGAAATCACTATATGCTCGGGTCTAATTCCCATAAGCACCTCTTCTGAGCTTGCTTTTCGTAGAATAACATTAGATAAATCTCCCAAATTGATTTTGAAATCTGTGGCATCTAGAAATGCTTCTCCATTCTTTCTTTTTAATGTACATTCTATAAAGTTCATTGATGGGCTGCCTATAAAATCGGCTACGAATAAATTTTTTGGATGGTAATAAAGATTATACGGTGTATCGTACTGTTGTAAAACACCAAGGTTCATTACAGCTATCCTATCCCCTAATGTCATAGCCTCGAGTTGATCGTGTGTTACGAAGATTGTCGTAGATCTTAGCCTCTTATGTAACCTCATTAGTTCTATCCTCATTTCAGTTCTTAATTTAGCATCTAAGTTTGTAAGTGGTTCATCCAATAAAAGTACCTTAGGCTCCTTTATAAGAGCCCTTCCCAGTGCTACGCGCTGCTTCTCAGCAGGACCGAGTTTCGTAGCATTTACATCTAACAAATCACTTAATCTTAATATTTCAGCTATCTCTTTTACTCTTCTATTGATTTCGTCGCGGGGAAGATTTTTTATTTCAAGTGGGAATGCAAGATTTTCTCTTACAGTCATTCTATATACAACATAAAATTGAAAAACCATTCCAATATTCCTTTCTTGAGGTGAAAGATGGTCAACCATTTCATCATTAAAGTATATGTGTCCTTCATCAAATTTATCTAGTCCGGCCACACATCTTAGTGTGGTCGTTTTACCACATCCAGAAGGACCCAGTATGCATACGAATTCTCCATCTTTAACCTCTAGATTTAATTTATTTACCGCTATTGTTTTTCCAAAACGCTTTGTAGCGTTTTCAATTCTTACATTAACCATAATTAACGCACCCATTTATTCAATTTTAACCTGATTTATGTTCATACCGGTTTTACGATCAAAAACATAAACATTATTCTTTTCTATAGAAAATTTGACAACCTCTCCTATCTCGTAACTTTCTTCGGAAGTTGTTTTCACTTTAATGATTTTATCGTTAAATTTTAAATGGATTATATTTTCGAGACCCAGCGATTCTATCCCATATACCTTAGCTACAAAACCTTCACATAATGGATCCTTTGATATCTTTATATCACTAGGTCTTAATCCAATTATTATACCGGATTCTAGTTGTTTACTATCCAGCATTTCACGAAGCCACGTTATATCGTAAATAAAATCTCCTGATCTAAATACCAGTTTATCATTAACACAAAGCACTTCACCCTCTATAAAGTTCATAGAAGGCACGCTTATGTAATCTGCTATGAAAGCATCTTTCGGGTTGAAGTAAATGTTCTCTGGCGTATCTATCTGCCTTATCTGACCTCTGTTAATCATTGCTATCTTATCAGCTATCGTCATAGCTTCAACAGGGTCGGGCGTAGCATAAATTGTTGTTTGATGAAGTTCCCTCTGTAAACGCTTTAATTCGCTTCTCATTTCAGCTCTCAGCTTGGCATCTAGGTTTGTTAGAGGTTCATCAAGTAGTAAAATCTTTGGTTCTTTTACAAGGGCACGTGCAAGTGCAACTCTTTGTTGCTCTCCCCCACTAAGTCCCAGTATCTTTCTATGGAGCAAATGCTCTATATGAAGTGTTTTGGCAATATTTTTTACTCTTTTATCTATTTCGGAACTCGATAAATTTGCCGCTTTGAGCGGGGATGCAATGTTATCGTAAACTGATAGATTAACATATAGTGCATAAGATTGAAAAAGCATGCTGACATATCTATCTTGAGGTCTTTTATTATTGACCAATTCGCCATCGAAGTATATTTCGCCCGAGTCTGGCACCTCAACTCCAGCGATGCATCTAAGAGTCGTAGTTTTTCCCGCTCCAGAAGGTCCTAATAGCACCATACATTCTCCTTCTTTAACCTCGAAAGTTATGTTATCTAGGACAGTACGATTTCCAAATTTTTTTCGCAAATTCTTTATGAAAATCTTACTCATTATCAATTTTTAATATAAGTAATGATTTATAAAT